>ERZ857693.2861-NODE-2861-length-15816-cov-12.130575_pt1 | contig 15816 bp, 9 predicted proteins | sample MGYA00519765_ERZ857693 | MGnify/ENA primary metagenome ERZ857693 (study PRJEB31778, sample SAMEA3449354) | human gut metagenome | biome: human gut; feature: human-associated habitat; material: faeces | place: United Kingdom | collected 2010/2012 ... | reverse complement strand
AAAAGTCACAAATGGAGGGATTTACCATGAATGAGTTCAAATTAAAAGCCCCATACAAGCCAACCGGCGATCAGCCCCAGGCCATCGAGAAATTGGTCGAGGGATTTAAAGAAGGCAACCAGTTCGAGACTTTGCTTGGTGTTACTGGCTCCGGTAAGACTTTCACAATGGCGAATGTCATTGCCCAGTTAAATAAACCAACTCTGGTACTTGCCCACAATAAAACACTGGCGGCCCAGCTTTACGGTGAGATGAAAGAATTTTTTCCTGAGAACGCAGTGGAATATTTTGTCTCCTACTACGACTACTACCAGCCGGAGGCTTACGTTCCTTCCACAGACACTTACATCGCTAAGGACGCATCCACTAACGATGAGATCGATAAGCTCCGTCTCTCCGCCACAGCAGCCTTATGTGAGCGCAAGGATGTGATCGTGGTTTCGTCGGTATCCTGTATCTATGGCTTAGGTGCGCCGCAGGAATTTTTTGATATGATGATCTCACTTCGGCCGGGGATGGAGAAGGATCGTGACGAGGTTATCAAACAGCTGATCGATATCCAGTACACAAGAAATGAGATGGATTTTCACCGTGGAACCTTTCGTGTCCGGGGTGATGTGCTGGAGATTTTTCCGGCGAATTCTACAGACCGGGCAGTGCGGGTGGAGTTTTTCGGAGATGAGATCGAGCGTATCACAGATATCGATGTGCTTACCGGAGAGATCAAAAGTGTGGAAAGCCATGCAGCGATTTTCCCTGCATCTCATTACGTTGTGCCTCAGGAGCAGATCCGTCGTGCAGCAGATGCCATTTTGGAAGAGATGAAGCAGCAGGTGGAATACTTTAAAAGTGAGGATAAGCTGATCGAGGCTCAGAGAATTGCGGAGCGTACCAACTTTGATGTGGAAATGATGAAGGAAACGGGATTCTGCTCCGGGATCGAGAACTACTCCAGGCACCTGACAGGGCTTGCACCGGGGCAGCCACCGTATACACTGATGGATTACTTCGGAGATGATTTTTTACTTATTATAGATGAGTCCCATAAGACAGTTCCCCAGGTTGGCGGTATGTATGCCGGTGATCAGAGCCGTAAACAGACACTGGTGGATTACGGCTTCCGACTTCCGTCTGCTAAGGATAACCGTCCATTGAGCTTTGATGAATTCGAGAACAAGCTTGACCAGGTAATGTTTGTATCTGCGACACCGGGAGAATATGAATATGACCATGAGCTTCTCCGCGCAGAGCAGATCATCCGTCCTACAGGGCTTCTTGATCCGAAGGTGGAGGTGCGTCCGATCGAAGGACAGATCGATGATCTTGTAGCAGAAGTAAATAAGGAAATTGAAAAGAAAAACAAAGTCCTGATCACGACCCTGACCAAACGTATGGCAGAGGACCTTACCGATTATATGAAGGATCTGGGAATCCGTGTCCGATACCTTCATTCAGACATTGACACTCTGGAACGTGCGGAAATCATTCGCGATATGCGCCTGGATGTGTTTGATGTGCTAGTCGGGATCAACCTTCTGCGAGAAGGACTGGATATTCCGGAGATCACGCTGGTAGCGATCCTGGATGCAGATAAGGAAGGCTTCCTTCGTTCGGAAACATCCCTGGTACAGACTATCGGCCGTGCTGCCCGGAACAGCGAAGGCCATGTGATCATGTATGCAGATAATATGACAGAATCCATGGAAAAAGCAATCTCGGAGACAGAAAGAAGGAGAGCGATACAGGAGGCTTACAACAGGGAGCATGGCATCACTCCAACCACGATCAAGAAGGCGGTCCGTGATCTGATCGCTGTTTCGAAGAAGGTGGCAGAGACAGAAGTGAAGCTTAAAAAGGATCCGGAATCCATGAACCGAAAAGAACTGACGAAGGTGATCGCTCAGGTAGAGAAGCAGATGCGCGCTGCGGCAGCAGACCTGAATTTCGAGCAGGCTGCTGAGCTGAGAGACAAGATGCTCGAATTAAAAAAGAATTTGGAAGAATTAACGGAATAGGCTGCGAAGCAGCTGACAGTACAACACCCCTGGCTGTTACAGCCAGGGGTGTTGCCGGGTATGCTCGATCTGTTTTTGGGAAAAGCTTATTTTGTAGTTGAAAAGCCCAGGGAGCGCAGGGTGATGCCGGAGCCCTTGAGAAGATCAGTCCAATATGGAACAGCCATATCCAGAGTGTCGTTGGCAAGCTCGGAAGCATCTTTTTGTGTCAGGATTTCATAAGGATCTGTAAGCTTCTGGAAGTGGAAGGATAAATTAGAGGATTCATTCCTGATGGCGGAAAGCGGAGCGGAGCTGCTCATAGTGGCGATCAGTGTACCGGATTCATCATCAGGAAGTATGCTCATGTAAAAATAAAAGTTTAAAGAAGCCGCAGTAGAATTCATCGGGAAAGTCAAAGTAATATCACTTTTTAAATCATCATGGCTGGAAAACCGGAAATAGAATTTAAAACTGTTGTTTTTTGGAATGTATGTGATACTTCGATATTCATCTACGGAAACCTGCATAGAAGAAGATGACGAACCCAAACCGCCTAAATCCATATCGATTTTTTTTGATTCATCGTGTGTGTTAAGCTCGATTTTTACGCTTCCATCACTGGCCTTTTTGCCTTTGCTCAGAATGTGGTTTTTTAATTTTATGCCGGGCTTCGGAGCTGCGGTAGGGGTTGGTTTTGCCGGGGCGGAAGTCGGGGCTGGTTTTACTGGAGCAGCTTTTTTCTGGATTTTAACCTTGCAGACAAAGCGGATCCCGTTTACCTGAGCAGTAATTGTAGCATTTCCTGCAGATTTTGCAAAAAGCTTGCCTGCTTTGTTTACAGTGACGATTTTGGAATTGCTGCTCTTCCAGGTGATCTTCTGATTGGTACCACTAAGCTTCAGCTGATATGTCTGACTGACTTTCAGAGTTACTGCGGTTTTGTTCAGCTTCGGGGCATGTACAGTGACTTTGCAGGTGTATTTCCTTTTGGAAACGGTTCCTGTAATGGTGGCAGAGCCTTTAGCCTTTGCCTGAAGTTTGCCTGCTTTGTTTACAGCGACGATCTTGGAATTGCTGCTCTTCCAGGTGATTTTCTGCCATTTTTTGAGACCGGTGATCTTCAGTGTTCTGCTCTGCCCCTTGATCATGGTAAGCTTGGAAGAACTAATCCTGGGAGCGGCCTCTGTAACACAGACTGTGCCAGGCAGAATTGCCGATTCTGCCGGAAGCATGGTCAGTACAAAGACTGTTATCAGAGATATCAGGATTTTTTTCCATTTTTTCATAGCGATCCCTCCTTCGAAAAAATATGATGGTTCTCTTTATTGATTGATTATAAGTAAAATTCCGGAGAAGGGCACTGGCATTTGTGCCAGTAACTTTGTTATAAAGAAGAGAAGAAGTTATGTATGCTGTTCCCGATAGGCGGAAGGTGTGATCCCCATTTTCTTTTTGAAGCTGGTGCTGAAATAATATTGATTGGCATAACCACATTTCAGGCTGATCTCCTTCAGACTCATAGTAGTCGTAGTCAGGTAACGGGCGGCTGCGGAAATTCGCTGAGATGTGATAAAGTCACTGAGACTGATTCCCTGATTTTTTTTGAAAAGAGCACTTAAATAAGCAGGGCTTACATTGGCAGAGGCAGCAATATCATTGAGGCAGAGCGTATTGTCAGTGTAGTGTTCGTTGATATAGGAAATCACCAGTTCGCAGAGCTTCTGGTGATAATCATTCATGGAGGAATCAAGCTTCCGACATAAAAGATGGCACAGATCCTTCAGCCATTGACATAGCTCTTCCGTATTATGAAACTCATTTATGTGGTTGTAAACATACAAAATTTTAGCTTCAAGGTCATGCGTATCCAGATTTAATTCATAGAAAAATTTCAGGATCCGGCCAAGAAGAGAATAAATCTGTATGAAAGCGAAATTCTTTGTGCGAAATTTCTGAGTGAGCCAGTCGGAAAAATTCTGAAACCAGAGATCTATGGCAGCGGTATCCTTTTTGCAGAGAAGCCGGATCAGTTCATCCTCCTTTGTATCTGAAAAATCTGCAACAGACAGATCGGAACCCAGAGCCTCTCTTCCGTCAAAGATATTCTGATGCGGGAAAAAGAATCTGTATTCCAGTGCATGTACGGCGCTTTTATAAGAATGGTTCAGGTTCCAAAAATCCTGGACAATTGTTCCAATACCTGCGTTGAGAGAAAGTCCCAGTGGCTGGCAGGCATCTGCGATTGAGGAAATAAGTCCGCTGGTAAGCTGGCGGAAGCTGTTGGACTGACAGCCGCTGTGTCCCAGAATGCACAGATAGCCATCCATATCCGGGAGAAGATACACAAAATCAAGAGAAGCGGTTTCCTCAGTTATCAGATCCTGAAGGTTGAAAAGCTCCATCTGAAACTTTTCAATCCCGTAAACAGCTTTTAGATCCGGAGCATTTTCAAGCTCCAGAATAACAACTGTATAAAAATCATAATTCAGCTCCAGGTTCAGATACTTAAGATAAGGCTTCAGTCGGTAGGCTGCTTCAGAAGACGGAAGGTGTGTGATCTCGCGGAAAAATTTTTCCGTAAGAAGAGGCCTGCTTTGTTTCAGAAGCTGGAGATTTTTCTGTTCCTTTTCCATCAGTGCAAAAGCGTTTTTTACCTTCTGGATAAGATAGGCATAATCCAGAGGCTTTTCGATATAATCCAGAGCACCGAGGAGCAGAGCGCGTCTTGCATATTCAAATTTATCATAGGCACTGATCAGGATGATCTTCACCATAGGATTGATCTCAAGAGCTTGACGGCTCATGGAAATGCCGTCAAGATCAGGCATTTCAATGTCAGAAATGATCAGATCTGCCGGTTCTTTTTTCATGGCTTCGATAGCAGAGGTTCCATTGTAGCAGACATGGATGATCTCTGCATTCAGTGTTTCCCAGTCTATGTTTTTTTCGATACCTTCTGCAGATAAGTAATTATCATCTACGATCATTATTTTTTTCATCGATATCTTCCTCCATCTGTTCGAATTCAATGGTGACGTATGTGCCGTTTCCGGGGTTGCTGCGGATCCTTACGGAACCGTTTCCGTATAATGGGTTGGAAATACGGGAACTTACGTTGGAAATTCCAAAATGCTTCTCATAATCAATAACATTATGCTCAATAGCATGGCGCAGCTGTGCAAGGGTTTCGGAGTCCATGCCGGCACCGTTGTCCTCAATGGAGATCACAACCGTATCATCGCCATAAAGAACATGGATCGAAATGAAAACAGCTGGTGTGCCCGAAGAAATCCCGTGCAGAATGGAATTTTCGAGAAATGGCTGAAGTGTAAACTTGCAGATCAGGAAATTTTCGATTCCATCTTCTGCTTCGATCTCCCAGTCCAGATTATCTTTATGACAGAGCTTTTCCATTTCCAGATAAAGCCGGGCAATTTCCAATTCATCTTTAATAGGAATAAGTTCCTTTGATTTACGCAGGGTAAGACGGTAAAAGGCAGTCAGATTTGCAATCATCTGATCAGCAATGTCAAGCTTTCCAAGGGACTGGCAGGTACGGATCGATCCCAGGATATTGTAAAGAAAATGCGGATTGATCTGTGACTGGAGCAGCTGGTATTTCAGACGTTCTTCGTTTACGGAAAGATTTACAATGGACTTCAGGTTTCCGGCTATTGTGTGCTGCATATCTTCAAAGGTGATGCCCAGTCTGTCAATCTCATCATACCTGGAAGGATCATCCGGGTGGGGAACAGTAACGATAGATAGATGTTCCGGGTCATATCCCAGCTGAAAGGCTTCCATTGCATAGGAAAGTGCAGTGATCTTCCGGGTAAGATTTTCGGAAAACAGGATAACGATGATAACAGTAAGGAGCAAGAAAATAAGGACAGTGATCAGTAAGGCACGGATCAGGATGTGCGTGTTGCCCTGAATATAGCTTTCCGGGATTTCGGTAACATGAAGCCAGCCATTGCTTAAGGTGCAGCAGTTATAATATTTGTCGCCGCTGTGAAAAGAAGAATCTGCATTTCCTTTGAGTTTCTGAAACTGTGCTTTGGAAATTCCGGATAAATTCAGTGAGGATGTATTTTTTGCTGCAATCTCTCCGTGATCTGTGAGAATGTAGCTGTATATGCGGGAATCCAAAGCAGCAGGCTGCAGATAAGTGGTAAGCTCTGAGGTGTCCAGAGCAATGCCGTAGGCGTATTCCAGAATACCGGTGGCCTGATTTTTCAGTGCCCGGACGCAGAGGATCACATCGGCAGATGATTTTTTTGTGGACAGTATTTTAGGCAGAGGCATATTGGAAACCGGTATCCAGACAGAGGAAAAGCCTGAACCGGAAACAATATTTTTATCCAGACCATATGCAGAAAGCTCATCTGTGGAAAAGAAGTACAGGCTTTCTTTTGAACCGAGCTGATCGGGCTGCAGAAAAACATATATATGGAAGAAATCGAATGTGGATTTATACAGCGAAATATTGTTTTTTACAGTGGTGAATTTTTTCAGTGCATCTACCTTATTAGAGGAAGGCTGATTTAGGGAGTACATTTGAAACTGTATGGTATCTGCTACATTTTCAACCTGACCGAGGCGGTCGTTCAGCTGAGAGACCAGCTGCTTGTCAGTCATTACGGCAGAATCGATGATACGATCTCTGGCAATGTTATAGGAAATGTGATAGCTGATGAAGGTCAGGGAAATCAGAGGTACCATAGTTGCGATCAGAAATGCGAGCAGGAGCTTATAGCGAAATGAGGAAAAAATGGGTGGGATACATTTGTGGAATTTCATAGTACATACTCTCCTTTATGTCGAAAACAAATTAATGAAACCGAATCCAGCTGTGAAAAAAAGCCGTTACAAATATAGATTATATAAAAGGATTATAAAAAATTAACAACAAAAATACAAGAGAACGAAAAATAATATAAAGAAATCATAAAATATTGTATTTAGAATGAGGGGGCTCTCTGGTATCCTTAAACCATCAAAAACAGGTGTGGACAAACACGAAAATGTCCAGAAAGGAAGAAAGATATGAAGAAAAAAGTAATGAGTGCAGTTTTGGCAGCAGCGATGGTTGTGGGTATGGCAGGTAACGTGGTTACTGTTTCCGCAGAGGAGAAATATGATCTTACCTTATACAGCATCGACACCACAGACCCGGATTTTGAGGACTGGCTTGCAAATGTGGAAGATGCCACGGGCCTGAACATTAATGTAATTGCGGCACCTACAGATACAGATACCCGTCAGCAGAAGATCACCACAATGCTTTCCACAGGAGATGCTTCCGTGGATGTCATTCAGATCAACGATGAGATGAGTGCGGCATTTAAAAATTCCGGATGGCTGGAAGGACTGAATGATACAGTAATGACAGATGATATCGCTGATCAGTTTGCCCAGGGATATGTAAAGAATATGATCACAGATAAGGACGGAAACATTATCGGTGTTCCAGGCTATACAGGATATTTTGCATTCTGGGTAAATCAGGAGATCATGGATGAGGTCGGAATCAAATCCATTGATACAAAAGAGGATTTCATGAAGTATATGAAGGCTGTTTCCAAGGACGGAAGATTCGGCTACGGCGGTTCCTGGGAGAAAACTTATGCATTTAACGAGCTTGCACAGTTTGTAAACATGTTCGGCGGCGATTATTTTGACTGGACCAAAGAGGAAAACAAGGAAGCAGTTCAGTTCCTCCACGATCTGGTTGCTGATAAAGAAACATCCATCGAGCAGATCGCTGATAAATATGAGCAGATGAATCCGAAGATCAATGACGGAAAATACGGATGCTGGTTCATGTGGGGCCTTGGAACAGATTATGCAAAGGCAGATATGCTTGGCGCAGATAAGATCCACATGGAAATGGTACCGGATTTCAGCGGCAAGGGAGAGCGTGCGATCTTTACAGATTCCTGGAGCTATGTTCTCAACAAAGCATCCAAGAATAAAGATGCAGCTGTGAAATTCCTCCAGTATATGGCTGATGAAGGCGGAATGGAAGCTTCCTATAAAGCATTTGACAGATATCCTGCAAGAAAGGATGTTGCAGAGAAGGTAGTTCCGGATTCTGACCCGGCAAAAGAAATGTACAGCAGATATGCAAATGAATGCAATGTACAGGGACGTCCGATGGTGGCACAGACAATGGAATTTATCAGCGATATGGGAACAATCTTCCAGTCCTGTATGAAAGACGAGATTACAGTTGATGAGTTCTGCAAGAAGGCTCAGGATGTGGTAGATATGTATAAGTAAAAGATATAAAAAAACAGCAATGTAAAGCAGAGGTAAAAGTCTGCTTTACATTGCTTGATGAACAGGGAGGAAAGTTCCATGACAATAAGCAAAAAAAATATGAAGTGGATACCATGGCTTTTGATCCTGCCGGTTGTACTGATTCGAGGTTTTACAACAGTATATCCCATTCTGATGACTGTGAAAAACAGCTTCTTTAATATCAGTATCCTTGCAGGTATCAATGAATTTATAGGCTTCAAGAATTACCTGAAGGTATTTTCTGATCCTAAAGTGCTCACATCGATCAGCTTTACGGCAATATTTGTGGTTGCTTCCATGATCTTTCATGTGATCCTCGGAGTTATCCTGGCACTGATCCTGAATATGAAATTCAAAGGCCGCCGTTTTCTGAGGACCATCGTGCTGATCCCGTGGGCTATGCCTGCAGTAGTAGCCGGTATGGCTGCAAAATGGGCATTTAACAATGATTATGGTCTGATCAATGATTTTATCCGCTGGTTTGTACCGGGTTACCAGAACAGCTGGCTGATCAATACAGGTACTGCAAGAGCAGCGGTAATTGCAATGGACCTGTGGAAGGACCTTCCGTTCTTTGCAATTCTTGTACTTTCCGGACTTCAGTTTATTTCCGGCGATATCTATGAGGCAGCAAAGGTAGACGGTGCAAACGGGATCCAGAGCTTTTTCCGGATCACACTTCCGCTGATCGCAAAAAATGTCCTGACTTTATGTATTCCGTTCACACTCTGGAGACTGACAACCTTCGATCTGGTTTATTCCATGACATCTGGAGGCCCTGGAGAGGATACTGCGCTGATCGCATACAGAATCACAACAGAAGCATTTACAAATCTAAACGTAGGATATGCTTCGGCGCTGGCTATGCTGCTGTTTGTTGTAATGGCGATCTTCAGCTGGCTGAATATACGTGTTATGAATAAGTTTGACAGTTAGGGGGAATTATCGTGAAGAATACAGGAAAATATAATGTTTATCATGGAGTGGTAGCCGTTGGAAGATGGGTTCTGTTTGCAGTTGTGGCTTTTCTGATCCTGTTCCCGGTTTACTGGATCTTTATTTCTTCGATCACACCGTCAGGAGAACTGTTTAAAACACCGATCGATTATCTTCCGGATCATCCCACACTGGAAAGCTATAAATTTCTGATACAGAATGTAGGACTGCTTTCAAAGATCGGAAATACAGTTCTGATCGTAGGCATTACACTTGTGATCAGTACCGTGCTGTGTGCAATGGCTGCCTATGGCTTCTCAAGATTTAACTCAAAGGGAGTTTCTGTTGCATTTGCGTTTGTTCTGGCTACCATGCTGATCCCTGAGGTTGTCACAGCCCGCCCGCTGTATGAGTTTATGCAGAAGGTAAAGCTGTATGATACATATCCGGGACTTATCCTTCTTTATATCAGTACCGTTATACCGTTTACGGTTCTGATCCTCAGAAACTTTGTCGGTGAGATCCCGATCTCACTGGAGGAGGCAGCTGCTATTGACGGCGCATCTTTTTCACAGAGACTGTTTACGATCGTTCTGCCGCTGATGAAGCCGGCAATCGCTACGGTTTGCATTATCAACTTTATTACCTGTCTGAATAACTTTTTCACACCGTTGTTTTATTCAAATGGTATTCAGGTACTTTCTGTTTCCATCGTACAGCTTCCGTTACGTGACAACATGTATGGAGTTCCGTGGGATCTGGTCAGCGCCATGGGATGGATCATCCTTCTTCCGATCATTATCTTTGTAGCTGTTTTTGAGAAACAGATCATGGATGGTATCATGGCAGGTGGAGTAAAAGCGTAAATATAATATTTTTAATTTCCAAAAGAGAGGAGAAAACAGATATGTATCAGGCATTTACAGGCGGACTGGGAGGGATCGCACTTGCAAAGCATGGAAAAAGCCGTGCGATCAACGCAGAAAATCCTCATGGAGAAAAAGGCAGAGGCGGTATGGCTGCAAGTCATCTGGGACCGTCCAGAAAAGGAAGCCCGTGTCTCAGGGATATTGAGCCGGGAACTGTGGTAACTCTGGCAGAAATGGAAGGACCGGGACAGATCAATCATATCTGGATCACCGTTGATAACAAGACTACAGAGGCAGATTGCTTTGTACTGAGAGATCTTGTAATCCGTATGTACTGGGATGACGAGGAAACTCCTTCCGTGGAAAGTCCTCTGGGTGATTTCTTCTGCTGCGGATTCGGAAGGGAATGTTTTGTAAATTCTGTTCCGGTGGCTGTTGTTCCAAACAGGGGCTTTAACTGCTATTTCCCGATGCCGTTTAAGAAGAAAGCAAAGATCACACTGGAAAACCAGCATGCAAATAAAATCCCGGCTTTCTTTTATCAGGTAGATTACTGTCTCTATGATGAGCTTCCGGACGATATTGCTTATTTCCATGCGCAGTGGAGAAGGGAACGGTTGACAGAAAAAACAAAAGATTATACAATTTTGGATGGAGTAAAAGGAAAAGGCCATTATATAGGAACCTACATGGCACTTACCACACTGGAACGTTACTGGTGGGGCGAGGGAGAAATGAAGTTTTATATTGACGGAGATGAGGAGTATCCGACCATCTGTGGAACAGGAACGGAAGATTACTTTGGTGGTTCCTGGAGCTTTGCCAAACAGGTGGATGGAAAAACCGTGGAACAGAATTATAACACGCCGTATCTGGGATATCCGTATTATTCTGCCCATGACGAGCTGATCCACAATTTTTATCATAATGATGACTGCCCGCCAATGAGAGGCTTTTACAGATGGCATTTACAGGATCCAATCTGCTTTGAAGAGGATCTTCGCGTTACGATTCAGCAGATAGGCGTCGGATACCGTGGCCTGTTTGAACGACAGGATGATGTGGCAAGTGTAGCGTACTGGTATCAGACACTTCCTCATGCACCGTTCCAGCCGTTGATGTCAAAAGAGGATAGATGGCCCAGATAAAAAGGGTGGTAGAGATTGAAAAAACAGGTATTTTGCGGGGTATTTGCCCTGGCTCTGGCAGTGACAGGATGTGGAGTCCAGAAGAAGGAGGCTGCATCTGATATTGTGCCGGAGAACAGACAGGAACTGACGATCCTTCATGTGGATGCAGGCACAGAAGGCTTTGATTCTTTTATCAGCCAGGCGGAAAAAGATCTTGGAATAAAGATCCATATTGAAAAATGTCCGGCCAATGCGGACAATCGCCAGGCCAAAATAGCAACTCTTCTGACATCAGGAGATGATTCTGTTGATCTGATCACAGTAAATGATGAGATGATATCCGAATTTAAACATAAGGGATTTCTTCTTCCGTTGGAAGATACGGTTATGACAGAGGAGACAGCGGCGAATTTTCTGCAGGAATACCTGAAAGAAATATGCATGTCAGACGGACATATTTTTTCGGTACCGTTCAGGATGGATATCATGGCATTCTGGGTGAACCAGGAATTGCTGGATCAGGCTGGTCTGGACAGACTCTCCTGTCTCAGTGATCTTGAGATCCTTCAGAAAAAGCTTCAGAATACGGGAAAATATGCATATGGGGATGCATGGGAGATTTCTTACATATATAATAGTATCAGCGAGTATGTCGATTTTTTCGGAGGAGATTATACAGACTGGACGGATCCGAAAACAAGAGAAGCGGCAGAATATATGAAGCGAATGCTGGATACAGGGATGATATCAGAGGAGAATCTGATCGACCAGCATGACCAGCTGAATGAAAAATTTATAAACGGCCAGTATGGATGTATGTTTATGTATACCGGTGTGTTGAGTACTTTTCAGAATGCAGGCGTGTATGGAAAAGATAAGATCCATATGGCACCATTTCCGGAATTTGACGAGAAGGTGACCAATATCGCAACCTGGCAGTATGTACTGAATAAAAATTCTGATCATAAAGAAGCAGCTCTGAAGTTCCTTCAGTATGTGTCCGGATATGAGGCCAGTAAAAATTACGGACAGCTGACAAAAATGTGTCCGGCAAGACTGGATGTGATCGAGGATAAGAATTTTGATCTGGATGGCATTGAAATGATCCGGCAATATCTGAAAGATTATAAGCTGAAAGCAAGACCACTGTGTGCCGATTCCATAGAAGCCGTTTCGTCCATGGGAACGGAATTTCAGAAATATATGCTGGGACAGAAAACAGAAGCGGAATTTTTTGCCGGGGCACAGAACTGCATAGACCAGTATTACAAAAAAGCATCGTACTGATGCTTTTTTTGTTTTGAAAAAATAAGAACTTTTTTTCAAAACATATTGACAAATATTTTACATGGTGATATCTTAAAGACTGTAGATGTTAGCACTCCACTAAAATGAGTGCTAACAGATGTAAAAAAAGAATCAACATCCGTCAGGAAAGAATAAAAAGGAAAGGAGATGGATTCATGGAAGAGGTGTTGAATGAGCGCAAGCAAAAAATCTTAAAAGCAATCATCAAGACCTATATGGAAACCGGAGAACCGGTTGGTTCCAGGACCATTTCCAAGTATGCGGATCTCAATGTCAGTTCCGCAACGATCCGAAATGAAATGTCAGACCTGACAGATATGGGCTATATCGTCCAGCCTCATACCTCAGCAGGAAGGATTCCTTCAGATAAGGGCTACAGACTTTACGTCAATGAGTTGATGAAGGAGAAGGAAGCGGAGGTCGCAGAGCTGCGAGATCTGATCATTGAGAAGACAGATAAGATGGATAAGGTGCTTAAGAAGGTTGCGAAGGTTCTTGCTTCCAATACCAACTATGCTACCATGGTTTCCGTTCCGCAGTACAGCGGCAACAAGGTCAAGTTCATCCAGCTGTCGAGGATGAGCGAGCTTCAGCTTGTGGCAGTGGTTGTCAGTGACAACAACACAGTCCGGAACCAGATCATCAATCTGGATGAGGAAATGGACGACCAGACGATCCTGAAACTGAATCTTCTTCTTAACACCAATCTCAATGGGATCCCGATCCAGGATATCAATCTTGGGATGATCGCCAGACTGAAGGAACAGGCAGGCAGCCACAGCGGTGTGGTGGCAACGGTTCTGGATGCAGTGGCAGCCACCATTCATGTGGAAGAGGAAGATATGGAGATCTATACTTCAGGTGCAACTAACATCTTCAAGTATCCGGAGCTTGCCGATAAAGAGAAGGCAACGGAGCTGATCTCCGCATTTGAGGAGAAGCATGAACTTGCCGATCTTGTAAAAGAACAGATGTCAGATGGAGAGAATACAGGAATCCAGGTTTACATCGGTGATGAGATGCCAATCCAGACCATGAAGGACTGCAGCATTGTAACTGCCAGATATGAACTGGGAGACGGAATGTACGGAACCATCGGGATCATCGGTCCCAAACGAATGGATTATGAGAATGTAGTGGACAGTCTGAAGGAACTGAAGAATCATCTGGATGACGTTTTGAAAAAGAAGAAAACTTAGAAAGGCGGTAGAAAAAAAGTGTCGGAGGAAACAAAGAAAACATCCGAAGAGCAGGAAGCGGAGAAGGAAATCCCCGTAACTGACGGAGATCAGGAAGAAGAAAACCTGACACCGGAGGGAGAAGATCTGCCGGAGGAAGAAAACAATACTCCAGGCGAAGAAGCTGCCTCAGAGGATAAAAAAGAAGAAAAATCAAAAACTTCCTTCTTCGGAAAGAAGAAAAAAGATAAATCTGAGCAGAAGGTGGAGGAACTTACCGATCGCCTGAAGCGTACCATGGCTGAATTTGATAATTTCCGTAAAAGAACGGAAAAAGAAAAATCCAGTATGTACATCATCGGAGCAAAAGAGATCGTTGAAAAGATCCTGCCGGTTGTGGATAACTTTGAAAGAGGTCTTGCACAGGCACAGGAAGGCGATGCTTTTGCAGATGGAATGAAAATGATCTACAAGCAGCTTACCACAACACTGGATGAGCTTGGTGTGAAGCCGATCGTTGGCTGCACGTGCACGGATAACATCCCGGTCATTTCCGTTGAAGAGCTGCAAACGAAGTACTATCTGCGCTTCCTCGTGGAAGACCGTGCAGGCGTTTTGGCAGCATGTGCAGACATCTTCGCGAAGTACGATGTCTCGCTCCAGTCGGTTCAGCAGCGTGGTACGAAAGCGCGCGATGCGGTCAACCTCGTGTTCGTCACGCATACGGCTCACGAAGACAGCGTTGCCAAGGTCATCGACGAGATCCTTGCGCTCCCCAATGCGGTCATTGGCGGCTATCCTTCCGTCATCCGCGTCCAAGATTAGTAACAGCTTCTTAGAGGATTTCATACACGAAAAAAGCCAGCGTAAGCTGGCTTTTTGAGTAGTCAGTGTGCTAGGGGTCGGGTAATTCGACACATTTTTGATGTGTCGAATTACCCGACCCCTAGCACATAAGCAGCACACCCCCAAGATGACGAACGACCGGGTAGTTTGTCATCTCCTAGACTGCTTCGAGCGCCTGAGTAAGATCGGCGATCAGATCCTCTGCGCTTTCGATGCCGCAGGAGAGCCTGATCAGATCGGGGCTGATGCCCGCTGCTTCCAGCTCTTCATCGCTCATCTGACGATGCGTAGCGTTCGCAGGATGCAGCACGCAGGTGCGTGCATCGGCAACATGCGTAGCGATCTGCGCCAGCTTGAGCGCCGACATGAAACGCTCGGCTGCTTCGCGCCCGCCAGCAACACCGAAGCTCACTACGCCACACGTTCCATTCGGCAGGTACTTCTGCGCAAGCTCGTAGCTTTCATCGCCGGGTAGGTCGGCATAGCGCACCCACGAGATCTTTGGATGATCCTTCAAGAACTGCGCGACCGCCAGTCCGTTCGCCGTGTGCTGCGCCATGCGCAGATGCAGGCTTTCCAGGCCCATATTCAACAGGAACGCGTTCTGCGGCGATTGGATCGAGCCGAAATCGCGCATGAGCTGTGAGGTCGCCTTCGTGATGTAGGCACCCGCTTGGCCGAATTGCTTGGTGTAGATAACGCCGTGATAGCTCTCATCCGGCGTGGTCAGTCCGGGGAATTTATCAGCGTGCGCATCCCAGTCGAAGTTGCCCGAATCAACGATGCAGCCGCCAACGGCAGCGCCATGGCCATCCATGTATTTCGTGGTGGAATGCGTAACGATGTCGGCGCCCCATTCGATGGGACGGCAGTTGATGGGCGTAGGGAAGGTGTTGTCTACGATGAGCGGTACCCCATGATCGTGCGCCGCCTTCGCAAAGCGCTCGATATCGAGCACCGTGAGCGCGGGGTTAGCCACCGTTTCGCCGAAGACCGCTTTGGTGTTCGGCTTGAACGCGGCCTCAAGTTCCTCATCAGAGCAGGTGGGGGATACGAACGTGAACTCGATGCCCATGCGCGCCATAGTGTGCGCGAACAGGTTATAGGTGCCGCCGTAGATGGAGGTGGAGCACACCACATGATCGCCGCAGCCAGCGATGTTGAAGATCGCGAAGAAGTTCGCGGCCTGACCCGAAGAGGTGAGCATGGCGGCGCTGCCGCCTTCCAGCTCGCAGATCTTCGCGGCAAC
>ERZ857693.2850-NODE-2850-length-15875-cov-9.691087_pt1 | contig 15875 bp, 17 predicted proteins | sample MGYA00519765_ERZ857693 | MGnify/ENA primary metagenome ERZ857693 (study PRJEB31778, sample SAMEA3449354) | human gut metagenome | biome: human gut; feature: human-associated habitat; material: faeces | place: United Kingdom | collected 2010/2012 ... | reverse complement strand
TGATGATAACTGGGGACTTGATGATCCAACGGGGAAATCAGATGATGATTTCAAGACTGTGATACAGCGGATTGAGGAGAATATCATTGAGCTAAAGAAAAGGTTGAGTGAGAATTAAAGTGAAATTTTATGTGAGCAAACATTAGAAAATACAGATGTAAATTTTTATAAGGAACATCCGGAAATGACTATGTATCTTCGGAATCAGAAATACAAGAGAAGGATTATTGTTTTGGTTAAGTATTTTTTTGATGTTGTCAATGATATTTTCGTTAGGAAAGCATGAAATTCAGGCATCTGAAGGAAATCTGGTTGCTCCAGTAAATATTGATATGTCAATTGACAATCTGTTTGTGGGAGTGGGTTCCAAGGGTTTTCATCCCAGTTCCGGAAATCATCTTGCAATAAGGATCAGTGTTTCCTGTAATACGAAGCAGTATTTTGACGGGGAAATCCAACTTCGTCTGCGTATATTGAACAAATCCGGAGATTATGTTTACCAAAAAGTATACAGTAATATAGGCGGAAAGAATATATGGGGTGACAGTATTACTTCATGGGAAAACAAGACTATATATTTAAACTGGAATGGAAAAGCTTCAAAGGCGAATACTGCAGGTGTAAAATATGGTTCTTTTGTTCCAGAGAATTTTTGAAAAATACAGACTTTGACATTACGGATATAGCTACCTTTACAGGCTATAATGATGCGTCCTATTTTACTCAGATTTTTCGAAAATCCTGCGGCATGACGCCTTCAGAATATCGCATTCTGGAAAGAAAAAAAGAAAAGCAAAATAGTGATATTTAATATGTAAAGTCGCCGGCTTAAAAGACCGGCGGCTTTTAAATTTGGTAATATAAAAAGATTCTGCTCTGGAAAGAGAACAAAAAATCAAAAAAGTGATATTAAAAAAGAAAATAACTTATAGTAGTTATCTTTTTGTAACCCTAAAATGATTTTATCAAAAAGGAGGTTCTGTTTATATGAAGAAAAGAATGATCACAGTGGCTGCATTACTTACCTGTTCCATACTTTTGGGAAGTGTTCATGTATATGCAGAAGAAAATGAAAAGAACGTTGTTGAAACAGCGTACGGAAAAGTGCAGGGAATCAACAGTACGGATGAAAATTATCAGGAAGTTGTGGAGTTTCGTGGAATTCCCTATGCAGCACCGCCGGTTGATGATTTACGCTGGAAACCACCGGTAGATCCGGAAAAATGGGATGATGTTCTTGTATGCGATACCTACAAGGATATTCCTATGCAGGTATTAGGCGGAGCTGAAGTGGAACCCTATAAATCAGATATTTATTATGATGGAGTTCCGGAAATGAGTGAAGACTGTCTGTATCTGAATGTAATGACAACAGGAGATTCACTTTCTTCCACAGAAAAGAAACCGGTATATGTGTGGTTCCATGGAGGTGGACTGAACAGCTGCTATACCTTTGAGCCGGAAGGAAACGGAGAAGCTTTTGCAAAGAACGGAATCGTTGTGGTAACAGTGGAACAGCGTCTTGGCGTCTTTGGTTATCTGTCATTGCCGCAGCTTAGCGAGGAACAGGGCCAGAGCGGAAACTATGGTCTGATGGATCAGATCAAAGCTATGGAATGGATCAAAGAGAATATCGCTAATTTTGGCGGAGACCCTGAGAATATCACAGTTGGCGGACAATCCGGCGGTACTACAAAAGCAATGGCAATGACTGCTTCGCCTAAAATGGATGTGGAAGTAGATAAATTAATCCTGGAAAGTGGCTTAAAGTACAATATGGAATTCCAGACTCAGGAGAGTGCAGAAGAAAACGGAACTGCATATCTGGGAGATTTGGGACTTGATGAGGCTACTACACTTGAGGATCTGAGAAACATGGATGCTGAAAAACTGATTGACAGCACCAGCTCTAATTATCCGGGAAGTATGAACCTGGATGGCTTGTATGTCACCTATGAAAGCATTCAGGATTCTATTAATGACGGAGTGTTTGATGAAATTTCCGTATTGTCTGGAACAAATATGGGAGAGGGAAGTTATCCGAAGGTATCCACAGCAGATGATTTCTATGCACAATACAAAGAAGCTCTTGGTGATTTGTATGATAAGTACGATTTTGAAAATCTGGTAAAGGTTGATGACAATACAGCAGCTATGGTCAGCCGTCAGTTAGGAACTTATGGCCTTGGCACAAATGTCAGCAGAAGCCTTATGGTCAATCGACTGTACGGAAAAACGATGTCAGAAAGAACAGATGGAAAAGCAGTAAATTATACATACTTATTCAGCCATGCTACACCTGAGAGCATGTCAGATTTAGGAACAGACAGAGGCTGGGCTAACCAGTGGGCATGGCATACAGGTGAAATGTGGTATGCATTTAATTCTCTGCGTGAGGGCGTTCCGGCGGTAAGACAGTGGACTGACTGGGACTATGAATTAGCAGAAAAAATGAATCAGTATTGGTCAAACTTTATCAAAACCGGAGATCCAAATGGAGATGGACTCGCATACTGGCCAGAAGCAGATGAAAATATGGGATATATTCAGTTGGGAGATGGAATCAGTACACATGACGAGGAACTGACAGATCTGGAAAAACTGATGATGGATTATACAACCAACTATTTCAATTTTCCTGTAGCAGATCAATAATAGCAAGACTATATAATCCAGAAAACCAAAGGTAAATAAATACCGGAAGGGTAACCAAAAAATGACCCAGCAGGAGTTTTCAGATATTACGGAGATATAGCCGTCGAACCTGGCGCGTTTTGAAAGCCGGTATAAATCATGTCTTGTGAAAGAAGATGCATACTTTTTGCAGACCAACCGGTACATCGATATGGTGAGATTTTGCATGCCTCTGTGGTGTTGAACAACCTATTCATGTTAGACAGGGAATATATATCAACTGGAGAGAACCTACATTTTCTTTTCAGAGTGTGTAAATGAAAAGTATGTCTGCCAACCAAAAGAAGAAAGACAAACGAAGTGCAGGTGGTCGGAGGTCCGAACAGTACTGCAAATAATTAAAAAAGCTGTCTGGATTCCGGATGCATTTGCATCTGGAACAGGCAGCTTTTGTTGTATCAGTATTTAGCATTTAACCCTTAACTGCACCTGCGGAAACACCTTCTACAATAAATCTGGAAAGAAGGATGTAAACAATGATGACCGGGAAGATGGAAAAGGCGATCATTACATACACCTGTCCCATCTGAAAAGTTTTATTGATATCTGTGATCTCAAGAATCTCGCAAAGCGCGAAGAACTGCATAACATTTGGCAGATTTACGTTCTTTTCCCATTTGCTGATGGAATGGGCTTTTACATCTAATCCGCGTTCCCCCATAAGAGCAGCCAGCTGGGGCTGAGACAGTCTGTGTTCTTTTCTCTTACTTGAAATAATAGATCCAAAATCCTTATTTATCATCATACACCTCCATATGCAGGTATCAATTGCCTATATACACTATAACACCAGTTTACAACTTTATAAATGATAGACTTGTTGATGAATCAGCTGTTTTAAGGTCTTTGTCATAGCATTTGATTTTATATGTGTTTCGATATTTTTCACGAAAGTGGCAAAAAATATCTGACTGCGAATGCCCTGACTTAATTCAAAACGAAACTCCTGTACGCTTTTTGTACGGTACTCAGAAAAATGTTCGTTCTGATAGGGCAGAATCTTCATGGCACAGTAACTGATGTTGATCAGATTAACCAGCATTTCAATCCCTTTGCAGCTTCGCACCATATAGTCGCAAAAAGACCAGAACGTTTTCTGTTCATAATAGCTTGTTTCAATATTTCAGCGAAACGAATATAGCAACAGTGGAATGTATTTCATACGGTCACTTCCGGTCTGGTTCAATGGTGCTTTTTCCTGCCATGCACAGAAAATCTGCAGATCTTCCGGGAAAATGGTACTGAAAAACAGTCGTTTTGTACCATGTTATTTTTCTGTGGCAGTGACATAGGCAAGGATTTCCCTGTTGCCGCATTGGAAAACGTAAAATCTGTTTCAACAGAAAGACGTTTTCCATGTTTGGCAGGACGTCCCCGACGACCGGTCTGTGCAGGTGCAAGATTATACATGACCAAGAGGAACGGAAAGATAAGATACTTTATCCCTATTCCAGACAGGTATGCAAAGCATGACACTCACAAAGCAGTGTCCATTCAGATAGTTGGAACCGTTGTGTGTGGCATGGTCAAACAGTTTTGAAACATTTTCAAATTTTTTGCCAAATTTAGATACCATCGTATCATCCACGCAAAGAAATACAGGCTGCGTCTGCAATGAATCCGGTATCAGCTTCAAAGTAATCCTGACAGTGGTATTCATAAATCTGGAATAATCACCCTTTGCATAGGAACATGCATAATAAAATACATTCAGTGATTTCTCCGTTATTCCGGATAAAAAATGCTGATACACAAACCGGATGGAATGTGCAGATTCTAAGGTCAGTATGGATAATATCAGCAGAAATAAGGTATCTGCTGTCGGAACAGAAAAAGTTTCAAAATAAATCAAAAAATATTGATGAAGTCTACCAATCAGTGTTTTTTCGTTGTATAATGTTTTTGTCGTACAGGGTCACTTTCCTTTGTAATGTTTTGGGTCAAATTCATTATACATCAGAAAGTCCTGTACGATATTTTTTTATGAAAAAGTTGTAAAGTGGTGTTTACTCATAATACATATCAAAATCCCGATAGGTATCTTCATATTGTTTTAAACGTTCTACTATCATATCTTTTCGCTCATCATGGATTTTAGATATAATCGCATCAAATAAGCAATACATACAAATAGGTGAACTAAATCCCATACTGTCTTTTACCGGAGCAGCAAGAATTGTATAATCGGAAATATTAAAAAAAGGAGAGGAAACACTGTCTGTAATGGAGACAAGGGTTGCACCCATTTTTTTTGCAGAATCCGCATAACGATACGTCCATTTGGTATATCTGGCAAATGCTATGCTGATGACAACAGTTTTATCTGTGATATGATTTAATAAATCAAAACGAGGATCGTAAAATTCTTGGATAATGTGAGTATTACCAAGTAAAAGGTTCAGACGATTCCCAAACCAGTTGGCAGCATGATAAGAAGAGCGTGCTCCGGTTACCAGAATATGATCTGCATTCAGAAGAGCTTCTACGGTCTTGTCCAGAAGCTCTTCATCTATATGTGAGATCCAGTCTTGCAGTGCCTGCATTTCTCTGGAAAAAACTTTCTGATAAAATGTCTGATTTTGAATTTGTCCCTCTACATTGCGCTGCGGTACAGAAAGAATTTCTTCACGAAGTTTTTGCTGCATGGCAGAAAAACTGTCAAAGCCAAGAGAATAAGCAAAACGAATAACAGTTGTTTCACTGACAGAAATATCCTTACTGAGTTTAGCTAGTGTTGCATAGCTGAATTCATCTTTATTATTTAAAATATATTCTGCAACTTTTCGTTGTCCTGCTGATAGTGAAGGGATTTTTTCATAGATTAGTTGATCCAGGCTCATTGTAACCTCCATAAATAAAATATCATATGACAAGTATAGCAAAAAAATTTTTTTTATTCAATGGAGAATGTTATAATTCGAAAAAGAATCAAATGATTCATAAGTAAAAGCAAATAAATTGTTTAATTCTACCAAAACAGAACATTAATTTTTGACGATTCTATCAATTGTTTCCAGAAACAACTTGTGATAGTATAGTAGTAAATACTTCACGTGGATGTTTGAAAAGAATTTAATACAATATATTAAAAGAAGGAGCACAAAATGATAAAAAATAAACCAGAAGCCTATGGAATATCTTCAGATAATCTGTTGTGTATGGTACAGGAACTGGAGACATTTGTCGAAGATATTCATTCTATATCTGTAGTATGCGATAACGATGTGATTTTTTCAAAATGCATTCAACCATATACGGAAGAACCTATGCAGATGCTTCATTCATTTTCGAAAAGTATGAACAGTATTGCAGTAGGGATTGCAATCGACGAGGGAAAATTACATCTGGATGATCTGGTGATAGATTATTTTAAAGAGTATTTGCCGGAAGAATATGATAAACGAATCGATCAGCTGACAGTTCGTAATCTGTTAACAATGGCAGCAAATTCCTGCAGATTAAGCACCTGTTTTCGTGGAGTGACAGATTCCTGGATCACACATTATTTTACATATAAATTACCCCATGATCCGGGAACTGTCTTTCAGTATGATACAGGAGCAAGCTATATGTTGTCTTCACTGGTTACAAAAACCATGCATAAAAATGTGCTTGCACTGATGAAGGAACGTGTTTTGAAACCAATGGGTATTACCGATATCGAATGGCTGGAAAGCCCAGAAGGCAATACAGTCGGAGGATGGGGGTTGTATTTGAAAACACCTGACATCGCGAAAATTGCAATATTACTTGCCAATATGGGAAAATGGAACGGAAAAACACTTATTCCGGAAGAATATCTTAAAGAAGCAACCAGAAAACAGATTGATACTCCCGAAGAAAAATATCCAGTCTGTGGATACGGATATCAGTATTGGATCACTGCTGATCATTCCTTCGGCGTTTATGGAGCTTTCGGAAATGTGATCGTGGTTAATCCAGAGAAAAAACTGGCAGTTGCAATCACAGCAGGAGCAAGTGATAAAAATGGAAATCCGAACCGTCTGATTAGCAAAATCGTAAATGAAAAGTTGTTTATACCGACAGAGAGAGGAACATTGGAAACAGATGTAGATGGAGAGAAAAAACTGAAAAAATATCTGGATGACCTGTGTCTTCCATATCCGGAAGGAGCAAAAAATTCCTGCTTGGAAGGAAAATGGTTTGATAAAACACTCTCCTTTGAAGAAAATGACCGGAAAATTCAAAGCATAGAGATTAATAGAAAAACAGAAAATGAACTGCTGATTAATTTTCACCTGAAGGACAGGCTGGTAAGTGTAGAGGCTGGATTTGAAAACTGGATTACACAGGAAGCTGTATTTGATGATCCGCATCATTTTCTTAATAGCTTTTCTTATGCATTCAAAGATGATAAGACATTGGTGATAAAGCAGTACTGGTTAAATATGTCAGGTTACGATATCTATACGCTGCATTTCCAGGATGACAGTGTAAACGGAATGATTATCACAAGCGTAAAACTTGGCGGAGCTGTACCGATTGAACTTTCAGGAAACATACAGTAGGGGGATAAAACTATGGATATGAGTTTATTGGGAATTATTGTTGCACTTGTTGTGTTGATTATTATTTGCTATCGTAAATTTAACCCAGTTGTGGGAACATTAATATGTGTTGCAATTTTGGCAATATTCAGTGGTTTGTCTGTGTTGGATACAATTACAGATACATATTTTACAGGATTTTCTGATTTCCTAAAGAATAACTTTTTGCTTTTTGCAACCGGAACCGTATTTGCATCTTTGATGGAAGGATCCGGAGCTGCAGCAGCATTTGCAAAAATGATCTATTCTAAAGTGGGTGGACGTGGAGCAATTTATGGTTGTATGCTTGCAGTGCTGATCTTAGGATATATAGGTGTGAATGGATGGGCATTGATGTTTATCGCTTATCCGATCTTCCTGTGCGTATTTAAACAGGAAAATCTGCCAAGATGGTTGATTCCGGGTGTTATTTATACTTCTCTGGCGTATAACAGTTCTATGTTCCCGGGTTCTCCTTCTATATTGAATGTGCTTCCAACACAGTATCTTGGTACAGATACTATGGCAGCTTCCGGCCTTGGTATTGCAACTGGTATCTTCTGCAGTATTCTGTGTGTTATTTATCTGGAGTATGAATTCAGAAAAGCAAAGAAAAATAATGACGGATTTGTAATTACACCTGATATTGCAGAAAAAATGAAAGCATTTGAAGAATTGGAGACTGTAAAACCATGGAGATCTGTGGTTCCGATGATTCTGTTATTTGTTCTGTTAAATGTATTTAAGGTAAATGTAAATATTGCAATTATTTTAGCTTCTTTCTGTTGTGTGATTTTATACTGGAATACTACTCCGAAAAAACTGAATTTGATCGATGACGGTGTAAAACGTGCCAGCATGGTAATTATGAATACTGCAGCAGTTGTTGGATTTGGTTATGTTGTTAAATCAACTGTGGGATTCCAGAATCTGATAGATATGTTGTCAAACCTTGGTGGAAACCCACTGATTTCTTTTGCAAGTGCTACCACATTAATCGCTGGAGCAACTGGTTCCGGTTCTGGTGGTATCGGAATCGCTATGGAAGTATTTGCACAAAAATATATGGACTTGGGAGTAAATCCTGCAGTTTTACACCGTATAGCTGCAATTGCATGCAATGGTCTGGATACACTGCCGCATAACAGTATGGTGATTACCTGCTTGGCTGCTTGTGGTATGACACATAAAGAAAGCTACAAACCGATATTTATCACATCTGTATGTATTACATTAATTGGACTGGCATTTGCAGTATTTCTTGGAATTGCATTTTATTAAGAAGTAACAGATTACTATAGAGTATGTAAAAGAGTCATTAAAATTCCACAGAGAGTGGAAAGGTAAGATAGAGGTAGTAGCGACTGTTCCTGCGCAAATGAGGATGATTTGTCTCTTGCATATCACAACCTTATCTGAAGATACAAAAAGATGTGAAGCAGAGTTATGAACTAATCCGATGTCACAATCTCTGTCTGGTTGTAACTGATGGAAGTGTAGTGTTGGGGCTTGGAGATATCGATCCGGAATCTGTCATGGATTTATGGCAATCGATCCAGCTGCATTCGGTGATCCTCAGGCAATCCGCAGACACTTTTCAGAATACCTGGAAGCTAATCTGTGTGGATATCTCAAACTTGACTTTGATAAATATTTTGACGGATATGAGCTTCCAAAAGACAGCAAATTTTTTACCGGTAATTATTAATAGATTAGAAGATTGCTGGGACGGAGTGAACAACAACAATAGAAGAGCCGGATGATACGGTTTCACAAAATTTAAGATACCAGGGAGGACAATAAAAATGGATTATGCAAAAGAATCTTTAAGACTGCATGGAGAATGGAAAGGTAAGATCGAGGTTGTTACCAGAGTACCTGTTGAGAATAAGGATGATCTGTCACTTGCCTATACACCAGGTGTTGCACAGCCTTGTCTCGAAATCCAGAAGGATGTGGATAAATCTTATGATCTTACCAGAAGATGGAACATGTGTCTGGTAGTAACTGACGGCTCAGCAGTTCTTGGACTTGGAAACATCGGACCAGAGGCCGGAATGCCGGTAATGGAAGGAAAATGTGTACTTTTCAAAGCGTTTGGCGATGTAGATGCATTCCCTCTTTGTATCAAGAGCAATGATGTGGATGAGATCGTTAATACAATTTATCTGATCTCAGGTTCTTTTGGCGGAGTAAATCTGGAAGATATTTCTGCTCCGAGATGTTTTGAGATTGAGAAAAAACTGAAAGAAAAATGTGATATTCCGATCTTCCATGACGATCAGCATGGTACAGCAATCATCACTCTTGCTGGTCTGACCAACGCACTGAAGGTTGTAGGAAAGAAAAAAGAAAATGTTCGTATCGTTATGAACGGAGCAGGAGCTGCTGCAATCTCTATTGCACGTCTCCTTCTGACAGCAGGATTCAAAGATATCACCCTCTGCGACAGAAAGGGTGCAATCTATGAGGGACGTCCGGAAGGTATGAATCCGGTCAAGGATGAAATGGCTAAAGTTACCAATCTGGCTAAAAAATCCGGTTCTCTTGCAGATATGCTGGTTGGCGCAGATGTATTTATCGGTGTTTCCGCACCGGGTGCTGTTACAACAGAGATGGTTAAGACCATGAACAAGGATGCAGTTGTTTTTGCATGTGCAAACCCGACTCCGGAAATCTTCCCGGATGACGCAAAGGCAGGCGGAGCAAAAGTTGTTTCTACAGGAAGAAGTGACTTCCCGAACCAGATCAACAACGTACTTGCTTTCCCGGGAATCTTCCGCGGTGCATTTGATGTGAGAGCAAAAGAAATCAATGACGAAATGAAACTGGCTGCGGCTGAAGCACTTGCAGGCCTGATCACAGATGAGGAACTTTCTTCGGAGTATATCATTCCGAAGGCATTCGATAAGCGAGTAGGACCGGCTGTTGCAAAGGCTGTTGCTGAGGCAGCAAAGAGAACCGGCGTAGCCCGTATTTGAAAAATATACATACAATTTAATAATCAAGATAGACAATTTTCCCCGGCATAACTTATAATAGGGTTCCGATTATAGTAGATGCTGCATGTTGTGCAGGGGTGACACCGGAAAGTCATGAGACTGCACTGAAGGCCATGAAAGTGTGCCAGATAGATATTGTCAGATGAAATAAATAAATTGCCCAAAGATATGGAATAAGGAAAAGCAGAAGGCATACTGTATAATATATCAAAGTCTATAAAGAAGCCGGAAAATCAGTAATGAAAAACTGATTTTCCGGCTTCTTGTAGTTTTTAAATCAATATCCAAGTGTATCGTTAACGAGGATCACGTGGATTCTGTCAGTGTGTCTGGAGAATCTGGTGATCAGGAACTGGCAGCAGATGGTATCCATGGATTTGCAGTCAAAGCATTTGCCTGTTTCTCTGCATGGGATATTTAAGTCAAATCTCTGGGCATTTACAGGTGCAGCTACGTTTCTCGCACGTTTCATGGCACTGTCCAGATCGGAACAGACTTTGTTGATGCCCACAATAAATACGACTTTTCTTGGTCCCTGGGCGATGCAGGAAACGCGGTTGGAATTTCCGTCAATATTTATCAGAATACCATCGTTGGTAACGGCATTTGCACTTGAGAGAAAGATATCTGCATCGTATGCTGCCATAAGGCTTTCGCGAGGACTCATTTTTGAACGGTCCAGATAGTTATAATTACCCTTCTCCAGAGCCTCAACAAGACCGATCTCCCTGGCACTGACGCATCCGCCCATAGCGATGGTGCTCTCTTCTGGAATCAGTTCCAGAGCCTGCTTCAGAGCCTCTTCTTTGCTTGCTGCATAGTAGCCGGACATGTTACGGGATTCCAGTCCCTTAATCACTGTCTTTGCCAGACATTCATTTCTTTTCATTATGTTTGTATCCATGATTTCTACCTCCGATTCTGAAATTTCTACTGGTATTTTTACTGTAGCAGATGTGTTTTGCACTGTCAAGAAAGCGTTATATCTTCCGAAGTATTGCACTTCCATGCAGATCACATACAGGATCCGCGAAGAGATGGTTTTTCTGACAGAATTCATCAACGGCTTTTTTGCAACCGGAGAATTGTGTGCTGTACACATCGTGGATCAGGAGAACTCCACCTGTAGACAGACGTTCATAAAACAGTGGAAGCGCAGCGGCAGTCGGAGCATAGAGGTCTGCATCCAGAGATACGAAACAGAAAGTTGCATCTGTGATATCGGCAAAAGTATTCGGAAACCACCCTTTATGGATTACAGCACGTGCAGGATCGGGCATGATACGAAGAACAGAGTCAACATCTGTGGAGGAGAAATCACCAGTTCTGGCGCGGGACAGATTGCAGGAGGTCTCAATTGCCACATCCTTTTCAGAAAATCCCTCAAACGTATCAAAAAGATGAATCCTGCGATCTGGGAAGGCTGCACTGATCAGGGCAGAAAACTCGCCCTGAAAAACACCCAGTTCAGCAACATCGCCCGGAATATTCAGCTGATAGATCTGCTCTGCTAAGAGACGCATGACAGCATTCCGTGCATCAAACATACGGAGGGCAGAGGGGTCACGAAACGGTCCGTGATAGCCTGCGTTTTCCATTTGTTTTTTCATAGAGTTCTGCCGTTCCTCATCCAGTACACCCAGGATGACCAGATCCGGAAGAAGTGCAGAAGCTTCATCTGGAGAACGGACAGGAATATCTCTAATATATTGTCCATGTTTCCGGGAATCATTATCAGCAAAGCACAAAAGTTTACAGGAGTTGCCAAGAAGTCTTGCAGTCATCTGTCCGATCTGTCCGGCACCAAAGATTACAGTTCGGAATACAGGTTTTGTCATCATTTTGCAGAGGCCTTTCTGTCAGCACGGACCTTGATCATCTGTCCTGTGATGGATATGGCGATCTCGGCCGGTGTTTCTGCCTTGATCTCAAGTCCTACAGGAGAGATGATACGCTCTAAATCCCGTTCATCAATACCGTATTCTTCAACGAGGCGACGAAATACAAAGGCTTTTTTGGCACGGCTTCCAATAACGCCTATATAGCATGCTGGTGTGGCAAGAAGCTGTGCCTGCACGATCGTATCATAGGCATGACCGCGTGTCATGACGCAGCAATAATCCGCGTCTGTGATAGAAATGCTCTGATCTAGATGGTTAAAATCACAGAGGATCGTTTCTGCTGCATCCGGGAAAAGAGCGGGATCCGTAAATTCCGGGCGGTCGTCCAGAACGACACAGCGGAACTCAACACTTGCAAGTATCGGTACAAGCTTCTGTGAAACATGCCCGCCGCCAAATACATAGACAGTTCCGGAGGTCCCTATCTGTTCAGTAAACAGATCATATTCTTCACTGCGATGACGACACGGCCGTATTGACAGAGAAGATAATATAGAGGAAGGAACAGCAGCATTTCCGATCAGTCCGTATGCAGAATTGTAAAGACTGATACCGGAAACAGTACGGAGGTCACAGATCAGCCAGAAGTCCTTTCGTTCTTCATATAATTTTTCGGCAGTTACTGCAATCTCCATAATGATCGGATCCTTATGATCCAGATACTGGAAAAAGACCGTAACATCTCCACCGCAGATCATGCCGATATTCTCAACATCCTCATGATTCAGTTTGAACTCATGTTCACATGATTCCTTTTTTTCGAGAATATCCAGTGCCATAAGTCCGGCACGGTATTCCACCGAACCGCCGCCGATGGTTCCGGCAACTCTACCATTTTGTCCGATCAGCATATGGGAACCGGCACCTCTGGGTGTGGATCCTGATGAAGCTATGATGGAAACAAGTACAAGGTCGTTTCCTTCCAGAAATTGTTGCCTTATTGTCTGAAATAATGTTCTCATATAAGAAAGCACCTCCTGTAATGTGAGTTGTCAAAGTGTTATATGACAGATGGATTCTATCATATCCTGCAGCTTAAATGCCTGTTTTAACCGGCGTTCATGAGACCTGAGTGCTTCAGGAGTCTTGCATTTATGCAGATTATCTGCGAATCGTTTTTCTATTGATACACGCTGTGTTTCTTCGACCAGCTTGTCTGCCAGAAATACAATGGCTGCTTCGTCAAGCTTCGTCTCCTTTAATTCATGATGCTGTGAGATGATCTGAGCGATCTCTGGATAGCCTAATTGTAAAAAAAGATCACCGCCTGTCCTGGTATGATGTTTCTGAAGTCTGGCAATATCATGAAGAAGTGCACCGGAGCGGATGAGCTTCTGATCAAAATGATGTCCATGAGATTCTAATTCATCACATAAATGGCAGGCCAGTTCAGTAACTGCATCACTGTGAACCTGCACATGAGGCGGGAGAGAGACAGCATCACGAAGTATATAACATAGTCTATCACTCAATACAGGATGAGGCAATATGTAACCCGACTCAGATAAGGCAGCATTTCCTTTCTCATCTACTCTCAGATGATAATACGAACCACATGGAAGACGGAAGTGCTGTCTGGTATTTGTTCCTGGATGAAGCATATACAGATAAGAAGAAATCACATCCGTATGAGCGATGATCGCAATGTCGCCCTCAGATGAACGCAGGATTTTCTGAACTGCCTGTGAAAAGCGCGTACCGGATGCAAAAGGAGTTTCTGCTCCTGGAATCGGATGGTCAGGATCATTTCCCCGGGCTTCATAAATATCCGGCCATTTCCTGCGTATAGTATCAAAAGAAAGTCCATCCCATTCTCCAAGACTTCTTTCTGCTAAATCAGAGACAGGCAGATGTGGGAGTTCGGCTGCTATATGTCCGGCTGTCTCGGCAGCTCTTGCCAAAGGACTGTAGTATACCCGGGATATCCTGTCGGACAGTTCTTCGTGAAGAAGGACAGCCTGCAAATGTCCAAGCATGGATAAGGCAAGATCAGTCTGCCCGATACAGTAGGACTGTTCATCCGGGTATTGTGGTTTTCCGTGTCGTATCAGATAAAGATCACGCATTAAAAAATCCTCTGAAACAGTTTTCAAATATTTTTTCTGAATAGTTACGAGTTTCTTCCGAAAAACGAGCATATCGTTTCAGAAATTCTTCACCGTACGGAGTCAGTTCGCTGTGACTTCCGTTTACACCGCCCTGGCTTCTGCTGACCAGCGGTTTATGAAGCTGTGATTCCAAGGTACGGATCAGGTTCCAGCTGGTGGAGTAGGAAATGTGCATGTGCTCACAGGCATCACGGACAGATCCTGTTTCCTGGATCAGTGTGAGAAGCGAATAAAGCTGCTCATCAAAGAATACTTTTTCCCGTGCCAGCTGAATATGTATTTCTGAACGGATGAGACTCTGGTTATGGGCACGAAGAAGTTCAGCATAATCCTCCGGTGTATCAGCATCGTGAATGATACCCGGATCATCTACATTCAGGAAGTACATGGGTGTTCCACATTTTCCTACAGCACCTTCAAGCCCTGAGCTGCCGTCATCACTTAAGATGGAATCAATAAGTGTGGAACGGATCAGAAGCGGATGGCCGGGATTACCGTCACAGACCGGAGTTACAAGGGGATAACCCAGCGAGAGCATCTGCGTGACTGTCCGGGCCGTAAACAGTGGAACATCCACAGGCGTAAAGAGTACCGTGTCAACTTTATCTTTCAGATATTCCAGTCCAATCCGAACAGAAGCAAACATATGAGTGGATGCATAGTCTTCATTTCGAAGAAAAATCACATTATTGGAAGCAAGGTGACGTTCCAGAACATCCGCCCTATATCCTGTCACCACAACTATTTTAGAGATTCCGGCCTGCCGGAAATTGTTGATCACGCGCTGTGCAATGGAAATAGATCCAAGCTGAAGCATGGGTTTAAAGTCTCCCATTCGCGAGGATTTCCCCGCGGCAACGATGAGAGCACCTGTCTGCATGACTGCCACCTCCTTAAAATATTGTGTAAAATTAATAATATTATACCATATAAAACAGAAAAAATAGTGAAAATTTCAAATAAAATAAAAGAAAAAACTTAAAACAGTGAGAAAATATCCAAGTTTTAATTATTTGCAATTTGCATAATTGTACAAAATTGTGATAGTATGAATATATACAAAATGACGTAAACAGGAGAACTTTTCTATGGATAAGATTTTTGAAATCACCGCAAAAGAAGTTACCATACAGGTAAGAGATGAACGTACGGGAGTGGAATACAGCCGGACGCTTCCAATCGATTATTACGAGAATGCGAATGTTCTGAAGCTTAGCGGCGAGAATCTGGACGGGAGCAGTTCTTCTATTGTTTTCTATTCTGCCCGAGGAATGGAAAGACTCAAAGATCTGACAGGCAAAGGAGCAGATCATGATTCGTGCGGAACGCATAAGCCTGAAGATCAGTAACATAGGAATGGATTTTTTCTTTAGGAGGGATGCAGAATGATTAAAAAGACATTAAAGATCAATGGTGTTGAGAGAATCCTTATTCTTGATAAGGACGAGACGCTGGCACAGGTTCTCCGTAATCATCTTCTTCTTACAGGATGTAAGATCGGCTGTGGTGAAGGTCATTGTGGAGCCTGTAATGTTATTATGAACGGAAAAGTTACAAGATCCTGTATCTACAAGATGAGCCGTGTTCCGGACAATGCAGAGATCACAACAATCGAGGGTGTGG
>ERZ857693.2847-NODE-2847-length-15884-cov-2.844463_pt1 | contig 15884 bp, 13 predicted proteins | sample MGYA00519765_ERZ857693 | MGnify/ENA primary metagenome ERZ857693 (study PRJEB31778, sample SAMEA3449354) | human gut metagenome | biome: human gut; feature: human-associated habitat; material: faeces | place: United Kingdom | collected 2010/2012 ... | reverse complement strand
CTGTGCGTCTCTCCTCCTCTGAAATAGCCATAACCGCACCTGTGCAGGACGGCGGTACACGGGCCTCGGTCGCCGACACGCGCACGGACGTGGCCGTATTGGCGTATTGCACGTTCGACGACTATGCGACGATCGCCAAGGTGAAAGTTTCGCTCGAAGGGGCTTCCGGCACCCACGATCCCCGGGCTTCCATCTACGAGGAAGGCGAGGTCACGACTTCCGAGATCGGCTACACCGTGACGCTGTCGGATGCGACCTCCTATAAATACGTCTTCCGCAAGACCTCGGAGGGCGTTCTCACGCTGGAGGAGGTCGCCGGACAGGGAATCCCTTCCGTGGAGACCGCCTTGCGTTTTCAGGGATTGGAGGCGCGGACCGAATATACGCTCTATGTGTTGCCTTACCATGAAGAGACCGCCGGGACCGAATTGGCGACCCGTACTACCCGCACGGCGGAACCCGTTTATACGAGTTATTACGAGGCATACAATGCCGGCGAAGTGCTTACGGTCGGCGGATTGGCGATCAGCAAATCCCTCTTCGGAGAGGCCGTGCTGCTGACCGAGGAGACGAAAACCATCAAGACGGATGGCGTTTACTTCGTGCCCGATGGCGTAACGGCCGCGTATGGAAGCGGCGCCGGCAAGCGGGGAAACCTGATCGTTGTCGGGGATAACCCGTCGAAGCGCGGGGAGTTCGCTTTTGTCGGAACGGTGACGCGGATCGATTTCGATCCGGCCCGGGGCGGGAATTTCGTACTCTGCAATCTGCATTTCAAACTGGCTACGGACAGCGGTCAGGGACAGATACTCTTCTTCCCGAACAACGAGAGCGGCGGTACGATGAATACGGTGGCGTTCGAGAACTGCAGGTTGGATCTGACCGGATTGCAGGGGCTTTCGTTCACGACCGATACCCGGTCGGAAAGTACGGGAATCCGGCTCGAAAACGTTTCATTCGTTGACTGCGATATTTGTGTCGGTGCCGACACGCGGTTCGGCTATTTCTTCCAGTACCGGAAACATAATTCGTTCGGCAGCTTCATATTCCGGAACAATGTGGTCTGGAGCGGCTCCACGGCGAATGCGGCGCGTCTGATCAATGGCGTGAACAGTGCATCCGCAGCTGACTTTGCCATCGGAAGTCCGGTTGCGAACCTGGAGATTGAAAACAATACCTGGATCAACTGCAAGGGAACTCCGGTTTGCTATGTGAAGAGCGTGGGGAATTATGTGCTTCGGAACAATATTTTCCATGCGGCGATCACGAGCTATACGCCGGTGCTTCGCTATTCGGAGACGGCCGAACTCAACGGTGCGCCCGTGACGGGGGCGGTCTGCGACAATATCGGTTACGTCAACGGTTCGGCCGCCGTCTGTTGGAAGGCCGCCAATCCCAATACGCTCGATATCGAAGGTTACGTGCAGATTGCGAATTGTCCGGCCGATCCCTTCGACGGGGGCAGATTCGACACGTCGGAGGGTATTTTCGTCCCGAATGCGAACTATGCCTCCTATGGCGCTCAAAGGTAGTAAATGCAAAAAATCGAAATTATGAAGAGACTGATAAGCGTTTTTTCGCTATTGATGATATGCTGTCCGCTGCTTCTCCGGGCTCAGCATGTCGCCGTGACCGGCAAGGTCACGGATGCCTCCGGAGCGCCCGTCGTCGGGGCGACGGTTTATCAGGACGGAAAGACTTCCAATGGTACCGCGACGGACGCCAAAGGCGTTTATCGCATATCCGTTCCCGGAAACGCCACGCTGGTCTTCTCCTACCTTGGCTATCGGACCGAATCGGTGAAGGTGGCCGGGAAGACGGAGGTGGATGTGGTGCTTGAGGAGGACAAACTGGCGCTCGATGCGGTCGAGGTCGTGAGCGTGGGCTACGGATCGGTGGCGCGGCGTGATCTTACCGGGTCGGTCAGCAAAGTCGAAATGGACGAGCTGCTGAAAACCACCAATTCGAACTTCGACCGGGCCATTGCGGGCAAGATCGCCGGCGTGGTGGTCACCAGCCCCGACGGACAGATCGGCGCCGAGGCGAATATCACCATTCGCGGCAATAACTCCCTGACGCAGAGCAATGCTCCGCTTTATGTCATCGACGGTTTCCCGACCGAGAGTTCGATGGCCGTGGCGCTGAATCCTGCGGACATCGAGTCCATCGACGTGCTGAAGGATGCTTCGGCGACGGCCATTTACGGCGCTCGCGGCGCCAACGGCGTCATTGTCATCACGACCAGACAGGGCGTGGAGGGCCGGACGAAGATCAATTTCTCCGCCAATTGGACCGCCAGCAAGATTCTCAACAAACCCGAGATGATGAATGCCTACGAGTTCGCAGGTTACATGTTCGACTATCTCGATGTACTCGGCTCGACCTCGAATCCGTACAGCCGGAATCCCGACGATCCCTCGCGTCCCTATACGGTGGAGGATTACGCTCGTATGGAAGGGGTGGACTGGCAGGATAACGTCTATCGGACGGCGCTTATGCAGCAGTACAACGTTTCGCTTTCGGGTGGCAGCAAGACTGCCGGAAACCGCTACAACGTCAGTCTCTCGGCGTTGGATCAGGACGGCATCATCGTCAACTCCAACTTCCAGCGTTATCAGGGCAAGGTCAATTTTTCGCAGAACATAGGCAAGAAGATCCGTCTCGACCTGAATGTCAATTATTCGAGGTCGGTGACCAACGGCATGAATCCGACCAACCCCTCTTCGCAGCAGACCGCTTCGAGCTGGTTCATCTACTCGCTGTTGGGCTATCGTCCGATCAAGCCGCTCTACCTGATGAAGAACGGCGGTTCGATGCTTGACGAGTATATGGACGAAAACCTGGACGACAGTTCGGATTACCGTTTCAATCCGGCGAAGACCGTCCGGAACGAGTACCGGAAGAATACGCTGGATTATCTGGCTGCCAACGGGGCTTTCAACTACGAAATCATCCGCGGACTCAAACTCAAGATTTCCGGCGGATATACGATCAACAACCGTAAGCGCGAGGAGTTCAACGGCTCGCAGACTGCGACCGGATACTCCGGTTCCCGGGCGGGCAAGGGCATCAACGGAGGCGTCTATTACACCAATACGACTTCGTGGCTCAACGAAAACACGCTGACCTGGGACAAGCACGTCCGCAATACCCACCACCTCCAGCTGCTTGGCGGTTTTACGCTTCAGGGGCAGAATCAGTCCTACCAGGGCGTCGCTTCGAACAATATGACGACCGAGTCGCTCGGCGTGAACGGGCTTCATACGGGCGATTATCAGACGGTGACGCCCTACGAGCACGACTGGATTCTGATGTCCGCCCTGTTCCGTGTCAACTACAATTACAAATACAAGTATTACCTCACGGCTTCGTTCCGCGCGGATGGCTCTTCCAAGTTCCCGGTGAATAACCGCTGGGGGTATTTCCCGTCGGTGGGTCTCTCCTGGAATTTCAACCGAGAGAACTGGTTCAAGGGCGCTTCGTGGTTGAGCACCGGAAAACTCCGCGCTTCGTGGGGCATGACGGGCAACAACCGTACGACTACGCCTTATGATTTCTACAGCCAGATCACAACCTTGCCGGGAAGCACGTCGAGCATGGACTACGTTTTCGGCGGGCAGATCGTTCCGGGTTACTATCCTTCAAACATGAGCAACGACCAGCTCAAGTGGGAAACGACCGAGCAGTACAATGTGGGACTCGATTTCGGCGTATTTGACAACCGTTTGAAACTGACGGCCGACATCTATCTGAAGAATACCCGCGACCTGCTTCTTTCAGCGACCATTCCGGCGACATCGGGATATCAGACCGCGATGCTCAATGTCGGCTCTATGCGGAACAAGGGCCTGGAACTGACGCTCGACGCCGTTCCCGTCAAGACCCGGAATTTCAACTGGAGCATGAACTTCAACATCGCCTTCAACCGCAACACCGTCACTGCGCTGAACGACAACCAGTATTCGCTCTTTTCGAGGATCAGCTGGAACATGGACTATAACAGTCAATACCCCTACATCACTCAGGTCGGGAAATCCACAGGCCTGATGTACGGTTATCTTTACGAGGGAACCTATAAGGCGGAGGAATTCAATAATGGCACGAGCCTCAAGGCCGGAATTCCCTACCTGAAGAGCATCAGCCGGGAGAGTCTTCGTCCGGGCGATCCCAAATATTCCGACATTAACGGCGACGGCGTCATCGACGATAATGACCGTACGGTGATCGGACGGGGACAGCCCATCCATACCGGAGGTTTCTCCAACACGTTCGATTTCTACGGGTTCGATCTCAACATTTTCTTCCAATGGAGCTACGGCAACGACGTCCTGAATGCCAACCGCTATGTTTTCGAGGCGGGCCGGAAGGGAGATCTCAACCAGTACAGGAGCTATCTGAATCATTACGATGCGGAGCGGAACCCGAACAGCGACATCCCGAGAATTTATGCCAAGGGCGTATACGAATACTCCAGTCGTGTCGTCGAGGATGGCTCCTACCTGCGGCTGAAAAACATTACGCTGGGTTACACGCTCCCGAAGAAGGTGTTGAGGAAGATGCATTTCGACACGATGCGTATTTACCTTTCGCTGGATAACGTCTGCACCTGGACGAACTACTCCGGTGTGGATCCCGAGGTCTCGACCCGGAATTCCGTTCTGACACCGGGTTTCGACTGGTCGGCCTATCCGCGGGCATTCAGTGTCACGGGCGGAATTTCATTCACTTTTTAATCGGAAAGACCATGAAAAGAATCGGAAAAATAGCGGTGCTGGCCGCAACGACGCTGGCGGCGGCTTCGTGCAGCCTGCTCGATGTCGAGCCTACCGTCATTATGAAGGATACGTATTACAATACGGAACAGGAGGTACTCCACGGGCTGGCCGGAGTCTACGGGGTGATGAACAACGAGGATTTCTACGGAAGCAATTATTCGATCATTTGCTCGCTGAACGACGATCTGTCTTACTGCCGGGCGTCGTCGGCGACTTACCAGATTGATTTTCTGGAGCACGGTGCCGGGTCGATCGAGGTTTATAACCTCTGGACCGCCATCTATAAAGGGGTCAAGAACGCCAATGCTTTTATGAACGCCATGCGGGATTCGGATCTGGATCCCGACGGGTTCTACTATCACGAAGGTCGTTTCATGCGCGCCTATTACCACTTTCTGCTTGCGCAGTGCTGGGGCGACGTACCCTTGCTGGATTTTGAGAACACGAGCGCCCAGAAACTGCATATCGCCAAGACACCGCAGTACGACGTGCTCAAGTGGGTGATCGGCGAAATGGATGCGTGCCTGGATTATCTGCCCGAGGCTTTGGACAATGCGCCTTCCCGGGTAACGCGTACGACGGCGGAGGGCATTCTGGCCCGGGTTTGCCTTTTCACGGCCGGGGCTACGGTCGATCGGGGCGCGGACTCTGCGGACGACTACTACAAAAAAGCGATGGATTATAGCTGGGCGGTCATCGACAGCGGCCTTCACGATCTCAATCCGGACTATTCCGACGTCTTCATCAGGATGATTTCGGACAAGTACGACACCCAGTACCGGGAGTCGATGTGGGAAGTCGAGTTCAAGGGGAACCGCGAAGATGCGAACAACTGGACGAACGGTCGGATCGGAGAACTGAACGGCCTGCAAAGTTCTCCGAGCGGAAACTACGACCAGTGCAAGTGCAACTATTCCTATGCGCGCTACAACGGTTCGCTCTATCTGTGGGACCTTTATTGGCAGACGGACCGCACCGATGACGAACAGGCCCAGAAGACGATCTCGGATGTGCGCCAAAACTGGAACATGCCGCCGTACAATTATGCCGGGTCGACAGTCGTCGGACCTTACGATGATCCGGATGGCGGGAAAACCTCCTGCACGGCCGGTATCGACAAAACGCCGTATGTTTACAGCGGCGTTGCGACTTCGGCCGATCCCACGGTCGGCGGAGGTATGCGCAACTGCGGCAAATTTCGGCGGGAGACCGTTTATGAAGGGGTTCGCTCCTCTCCGAGCCTTTACAATCAGATCAATTTCCCGATTCTGCGTTATTCGGATGTTTTGCTGATGTATGCCGAGGCTTATAACGAGTACAACAAAACTCCCTCCGAGGATGTTTACGATTATGTGGTGGAGGTTCGTAACCGGGCGAAAATCAAGACGCGACCCTATTCGGAATACGCTTCCTATACGGCGTTCCGGGAGTTCGTACGCAATGAAAGAGCCCGTGAACTCTGTTTTGAGGCGATCCGGAAATACGACCTCATCCGTTGGGGCATTTTCGTCGGGCAGCTGAAGAAATATGCCGAGTGGAGTCAGGACATTCGCTGGGCGGCGACGGGCAATACCGCGGCCCAGGCTGCCCGTCTGGCTACCGTGCAGGAGCGGCACATCGTGCTGCCCGTGCCTTCGATCGAGATCGGCGTGAATCTCAGTCTGAAGCAGCATCCTCTTTGGTAAACAGCAAATGAACAAGACCATGAAAAAATACATTGCATCGCTGTCCCTCCTGGCCGCGCTCGTTTCCGCGTCCTGCGAGAATCCGGACTATGTGCCGGCGGAATACAACGTCCGGCTGAACGAGGCGAACAGTTACCGGGTCGGCGAGCCGGTTCGGTTCGATATCTCGGGCAACGTGGACAACCTGCTTTTCTATTCCGGCGAAACGGGTCACGAATACAAATATTACAACCGCTATCTCGTCGCGCCTTCCGATATTCGGGCGGCGAAATTCGCCATGGACATCCAATGTCTGTACGGCTACGAGGGTGCGTTGGATATTTATCTCTCCGGCACGTTCGACGGATTGAGCGGCGATAATGCCGAAGCCGACCGCGCCCGGATTCGCGAAATGGCGGAAAGCGGCATGGAGGGTTGGACGAAGTGCGATTATCGGGACGGAACCCAGCGGGTGTGGTATTCGCACGAATTCGACCTGAAAGAGTATGTCGACAAATGTTCGATCGCCATTCACTGGCATCCGACACGTACCGATCCGGGAACCGGAGCGGCTGTTTCGCAGCGGACCTATTGGATCAATGCCGATCTCGTTACCGATTTCGGACAGGGTATGAACACGATCAACATCCGGAACATCGACTGGATTCCGGTTATGATGAACTCCCATTATGACGCCGATCCCTATCTGATCAACAAGGGCAACGGTTATATCAACTTCAACCGCAGCGGCGCGGACCTCATCATGCAGGGGGTGAGCAATACGGAATTGGATTTCGACATCGACGGCTGGCTGTTCTCCAAGCCGATGGCGCTGACGGCTGTTCAGAACGACCAGCCTCTGGTTATCAAGGACATGCAGAACTACATGACCTCCTATGAATATGTCTGGAACGAGCCGGGGACCTATGTCGTGACTTTCGTGGGGATCAACACCAACTACGCGGGCGCCTCGCAGCTGGTCAAGGAGTTTAAAATCACGGTTTTCGAGTGACGCCTATGACTGCGAAACGAATGGCTCTGCTGTTGGCCGCATGCGTTCCGTCACTGGCGGTTCTGCTGTCGGGGTGCTCGGCCGCCAGGCCCGGCTGGAAACTGGCCTGGGAGGAGAATTTCAATGCGAACCGGCTCGACGACCGGGTGTGGAGTAAGATTACGCGGGCTAAAACTCCGGCTTTCAAGTACATGAGCGCCGACGAACGATGCTACGACCTGCGCGACGGGCTGCTTGTGCTGCGGGGAATCGTCAACGACGACCGCGAAGCCGATACGGCTGCGTATCTTACGGGAGGAGTCCGCACGCGGGACAAGCATTGTTTCGAGCCGGGACGGATCGAGGTGCGCGCGCGGCTGCATGGCGCCCGTGGGGCCTGGCCGGCGATCTGGACCGGGGCTTTCGACCGCACGCCGTGGCCCCACGGAGGGGAGATCGACATTATGGAGCATCTCAACTACGATTCGGTCGTTCATCAGACGGCCCATTCCCACTATACGGTGGACCTGGGCTTCCGAAAAACGCCGCCCCAGCATGCGACTGCCCGGATCGACCCCGACGGTTTCAACGTCTACGGGGTGGATATTTGGCCCGATTCGCTCGTTTTCCATGTGAACGGCGTTCAGAACTTCGTCTATCCGAAGATCGGGACGGAGCACGAGGGGCAGTTCCCGTTTTACCGGGGTCAATATCTGATGATCGACATGCAGCTTGGGGGCAACTGGGTGGGAAAGGTGAATCCCGACGACCTGCCGGTCGAGATGGAGATCGACTGGGTAAGGCATTATGTATGGAAACAAAAGGATAAGTAATCATAAAAAAGAGTGTTATGTTTAAGAAGATAGGAATATGGGTTATGTCGCTCTGCCTGCTGGCGGCCTGCTCGGAGGCGGACGACATCAGAGACCGGATCGACCGGCAGAACGAGCGGCTCGCCGCTCTGGAAAACCTGGTCGAGCAGGTCAACGGCAACAGCATCCTCATCTCGGAGTCGAATGTGGCCGGTCTGTACACCATCACATACCGTACGCTGTATAATCCGGGACGGTTCTGGTACGTCCACTGACAGCCGCCAATAACCAAGCATCCATTCGGGGCCCGATATCACAGTATCGGGCCCCGAACTCATATGCGCACCTTCCGCTAGGCAATCCTCGGCTGCAAACTCTCATTTTCTCATCCGCGTTCTCATCTGCGTGGTCCCCAGATGAGTAGTCGTCATGTGTGTGGTTCTCAGATGGGTGGCCTTCATCAGTGAGGCCTTCATCTGAAGAGTCCTCGTCTGTGTAATCCTCGTCTGCGTAAAAAGAGACGAATCTAGTCCCTAGATGTCTCTTTTTACGCAGAGTTGCAGAGTTGCAGAGTTGCGGATTTGCGGATTTGCGGAGTGCACAGGTTTTCGCCTGCGTAATTTGGGACATGTTGAGGGAGCATAGATGTCTCTTTTTACGTAAATTTTGGAAGATGCCGTCGCCGCGGAATGCCTGAAATGCGTCACTGTCTTGAATTGCGTAATTTGGGACAGTTAGCCGGCCTAACTGTCTCTTTTTACGCAGATTATGTTGCTGCGTGCAGCTTTGTGTAGCTTCCATAGGTTCCAGCTTGCGTAATTTGGGACATATAAGGAGTGCAGATGTCTCTTCTTACGCAGACAGTGAGATAGTGTTGGGGGCTGTGGCCCCCGGTGGAACCGCAGCCCCCAATGATGGCTACAAGTGAGGTCAGTTCTTTGCTGAAGACCTCATGAGGAAGAAGGAAACCACTGCGACGACGACAATCGCGCCGATCAACGACGGAATGATCGCCATGCCGGCAAGCTGCGGTCCCCAGTGACCCAACAGCGCCTCACCGAGTGCAGAACCCACTAGGCCGGCGATGATGTTGCTGATCCGGCCCATTGCACCGCTGTGATGCGTGATGGCGCCGGCGATTGCACCGATGATTGCTCCGACAATAAGAACCCATAACCAATGCATAATTATTCATATTTTGGGTTATATATACGGATATTTGGGATTGTAAAATGCGCGACTGCGGGTCGTGTTTATTTGGGCTATGAGGTGAAACTATGCAGTTTTGAGATAAAACAACCACATGAAAATTTGCAGTGTGCTACACGCTTCGCATATCATAAACGAGCGTGAATATTCAGTCTTTATTCACGGTGTGCATCAGCTCAGGCATGAAAAAACGGGGCGCCGGTTGAGCCGGGTCCCGCGAATCCAGATTATTGAGTTCGGCAGATTGCTATGCGCGAACCTTCATGACGATGAAGCTGACGATGGCGACCACAATGACCGCGCCGAGGACGGACGGTACGACCGCCATGCCCCCGAGCGACGGCCCCCAGGAGCCGAAGAGTCCCTGACCAAGCGCCGAACCGGCCAATCCTGCCAGAATGTTGCTGATCCAGCCCATCGAATGCCCGTTGTTGGTAATCGCACCTGCGATCGCTCCGATGACTGCGCCTACAATAAGTGTCCAAATCCAAAACATGGTGTCCATTCTTTCAGTTGTTGATGAACCAATACCTTCACTCTACGGGAGGTGCGACGGCCGCGTATCGCTTTGTGCTGTGGTGATATTCTGTTTTGTTTGGAATTCCGCCGTTTTGAGCGCGCAGTAGGTGCGCGGTGCCCGACGGTGTCCCTGTGCACGGGTGACGTTCAGGAAGCATGCCTGCCGGTGTGCTACGCGCGCAAGTCCCGGGTATTCGTGCCGTGTGGTTTGCGGGATGTCATTATTTCTTACGGGATGTCTGGTCCTTGATATCGTTGTGCGGAATTGTGCAAAGAGTGCATCAGTATGGTGTTTTCCTCTCTCTGTGTGTTGTGAAATGGTAGACTCTATCGCCGAAATCAGCGATGCCATGAGAGTCCAGACATCCCGTAAAGAATAGTGACATCCCGTAACGGATAATGACCTGTGGTGGTGGGGGTGTTCCCAGATGGTTCTCGAATGGCCCTCAGACGGCTCTCGAATTTTGCTAAATTGTTGCCGAAACAGCCCCCGTCGGCAAAGCAAAACGGCTGACTTCGTTGGAATTCAGCCGTTTCTTGCTAGTGCGAGCGGCGGGACTTGAACCCGCAAACCATTCGGTTAACGGCCGAACGCGCTACCTATTTGCGCCACACATCAATATTTCTTGACGAGCAAAACCTTCACCCACCAATCACATACAGCCATAACTATATGCTAAATGGAGCATACGGGAATCGAACCCGCCGCCTCCTGCTTGCAAAACAGGCGTCGCCCCATTGCGACTAATACCCCATATTCGCCGGCAGCCTTCCTGCCGGCATATTTAACTTACCTGCTATACACCTTTTCAACCCCGTCTTCAAACTTAACGGTAATCTTATCCGGATATCCGGACTGGTCAGATGTATACGGAAGATGTCTCATTTTAACAATCTTTCCTTCTTTTTTGTGATTACTTTCGCATTTCTGACACTGTTTTTTATCTCTGTATTCTGTTCCGCAAATATCGCATTTCCAAAGTGTAGTTTCTTTCATTTTTTCTTCTCCTTTTCGCTTTTTTCAGGAAAAATATTCCAAAATATCTTCACACCGAATGACCTTTTCTTTTCTGCCAAACGCCTCATTCCAAGGTGCCTGATTCTGAGTCAGAATCGTCAAATCGGTTGCAGAAAAATCAGCAAATCTGTCAACAACTTCTTCAATTCTTTTTCTGTCTTCTTTTTCAAATCCTTTTTGTACTTCTTCCAGTCTCCGGAATCTGATTTGAATATCAGTGCTGCCGAACTGTTTATATTTTCTGTACACTTCCGGAATCACCGGCCCAAAATCCCATGCCTCAATATCTTCTGAAAAGCATGGCTTTTTGGTATGTATCAGAGAATATGCCTGAATCAGATAAAGGATTTTCTGAAGCTTCAGATTAGAAATGCCGTAATCTTTGACTTCGCTGTATGTAATTACATATTCTGCCACATCTTGAACGTCGTACATTTTTTCTGCTCCTTTTCTCGTGTATTTTTCTTTACACTTACAGTATGCCAGAATTTTCAAAAATGCGAAATTTTTTGCGAATTATTTTTTGGTCTCTGCATTCAACCAAGAACCAGACAAAACCAAGTGGACGGTAGAGGAATCGAACCTCTGACGCGCAGGGCTTCAACCTACCGCTCTTCCGCCTGAGCTAACCGTCCAAATTAGACGGTATAAAATCGCGCTTCCATCTTTTTTTCTCCTTATTTTTTATGTTTTCTTCAGCATCCGGGTGCCTGTTCCGTCAGCATCAGCAAGAAAAATTCTTACCAGGCTGCAGCTTAAACATCACCCCGGGTGCCTGTTCCGGAATAAAAGAAAAACCGCCTGCCTGGATATATTTCCAGCAAACGGTCTAAGTATTGTAAAATCCATCATATATAACGCAATCCCTGCGTATAATCAAAACTTCAACACTTCAACCGTCGCTTACTCCACGCGTATTTTTGTTCTCCACAATCATTAAAACTATAGACTGACCCTGTAAAATCGCATACTGACCAAGGCATACCTGTTGTGGCATACTGCTTAGATTCATTATTTGATTTCGCATTATAAAGTCTCTGTTTTAACATAGCGGTTATTCTCTCCTTATTTTTTAGATTTTTTTGTTATTTTTAATATGCAGAATTTTTCAAAAAATGTAACATTTTTTAAAAAACAAAGTGCCCATCGCTTATTTGACGAAAGCGCATGCTCGCGATATTCAACATATCGTCTGATAGCACGCGTACACAGCTTGGTTTTCGCTGTTACTTCATCAAATAAGAGACAGGCACTTCTCTTAATTGCATATCGTTATTATATCATATTATTGACACAATGTCAACTACTATTTTTTCTGTTTTGTAATTTGCTGTAAACACATTTATCTTTCACAGCTTAATTATTATATCATATTGAAAATGATTTGTCAACATCTATTTTTACTTTTTGGATTTACAAAAGATGTAATACCCCGGAATAACCATTAGAACCATTGCCCAGCTAAGCTGTTTTAAGATATCCCATATTGTAATTGAAAACCATTTTTTCTTTGTTTCTTTTTTTTCTGGCTTTGGAGTTGCTGTAGGCTGCGATTCATCTTCTGGTTCTTCATCTGTTGTATCTTCATCTGATGTTTCGGCTTCGGCAGCACCATCAGATACTACACCAGCTTCGCCAGCCTCTGTCTCACTGATTTCATCTGTTTCTCTGGTTTCACTGACTTCATTAGCAACACCATCGTCAGCTGTATCAGCATTATCTCCAGACGCATTTTCTGATGAACTTGAAGCTTCTCTTTCTGCTTCATTTTCTTCTTCGGTTTTATTTGCATCAAAATCATCGTCAATGTCATTCACTGCGTCAGCGAATGTTGAAGCTGAACATGTAATGGCAGTTGTTGCCATCGCGCCAGACATTGCCGCAATAATAGCCATTGTTACAATTTTTTTTCTCAATTTTTTTTCCTCCTTTTTAGAAGTATCCCACCCGGAAATCCGGGCAGGACATAACATTATACTCTATTGTCCGGGATGTTTTCGTCATCCTCATCAGTCTCCCTGACGCCTTTGATTCTTACATCGTTAGCACTTCCAATCTTAGTTGCCTTTCTGGACTCAACTTTATCTGTCTCATTACCGAATGACGTTCTGACTCCGCTAACCTGGCGTTCTCTTCTATCAGCATCAGTTCTAAATCCAAATTCAGGTGTGAAGACATTCTTCATTTCTTCATTGTTTTCGTCATAAATCTCCTGAGCTGCTTCTTCCGCTTCTTTAGTTACTGATGTAGCCTCAAGCTCCTGAATTTCTCTTTCAATATCAGCATCAATCTTAGTGTAATCAATATCAGAAACTGTAAAGCCAACGTTATCTGTTGCGAATATCATCTGGACGAGGGTAGAGCTTTTACCTTCTGATGAAAAACCCCTGACGCAAGTTAAAGGGTTTGCAAGAGACATGATATGTGTTGCATCTTTATCAAGTGACGTTATGGTAGACAACATCAGCAGGTTATCGTAATTAATATCCGTATGGAATTTATTGATAACATTCATTACCTGATTTAATATTTCAGAACCAATATTTCTGAAATCAATTTCAAGCATTGTAAATGGCCCCATAAATGATATGTTTGTTACAATTGCTTCATTAGCAACTAAGTAATATTGAGGGTCTCCAACTGTTTTATCTTCATTGATTGTATATACAGCAAAATCAATAACCGATTTCGCCATATCCATATCATCAGTTCCAACCAAAAACGATAAAACTTCACTGAGAGACATCTCTTTTCCGTCTTTATCTGTAATCATTTTTTTTCTCCTTATTGTTTGTATTTTTTTTGCGGCAAAAATAATATGCCATATTTTCATATATTTAATATGCAAAAAAAGTTTTATTTTAGTTGTCTTTTTGCAAAAAAAATAGATTTGCCGGCATATTGCCCACAAACCTATTCTTAAATCAGTTACGCAAACAGTTTCGTGCTAATTTCTCTGCTCCTAAATATCAGGAATAACGCAGATAGCATAATGCCAGTACTGATGAAAAACGTAGATGGGTCTACAATATGGTTAACAAAATATTTAAAATCATCTTTCGCATATGCTTCTGATGTTCCACCATTTTCATCATCATCCTCATGGTCATTATCTGTGACTTCTTTTTTTACAGTTCTTTTTTCTGCTTTTTTCCACTCTCTGCTTGTTTCTACTGATGTGTATTCTATTTTTTTATCCTCAGCTACGCTTTGTTTTTTTGTTGTCTGCATATTTCTTATTTCAATTTCTGGATAATCAGCAGTATAACTGCCTTTTAACTTGACTGCCGGGTCAACAACGGTATTTACTGATTTATGTGCATTTTCATCTGTTACTACTAATGCGTTATGTACGAATGTTATAGATGCACAAATAATCAATATTACTATTATCTGAAAGAATAATCCAAGTGTTCTTTTCACAAACCTTACAAAATCCATATCAGCACCATTTCCAAAGAACGATAAGCCTGCAACTACGGGTGCAACAGATACTCTGACCGTCATCTCTATCATTCTCGATATAGCAAAAAAGTTTAGTATAATAGTAAATAATACAGATATCGCATAAGGAACTATCAGCATTATAAACATTCCCAGCCTTGCTCCAAATCCCATATATTTATGAACGCTATTTGCCAGAAAAACATGGTTAAATTCAACCGCTGCACTATTTGCAGTTATTTCATCCGTAGATGTTTTTAATGCGTCAAACGTCCCGGTTGTAATATCCAGCAAATCAGTTAATATCGTATTCGCATTTATTAGTAGAATGTACAAAATGAAATATTTTAATAAATGTCTGAAAAAGTTATTTATTGAAAAATCGCCAGCGGATGTTTTGTCCATTAATGACACCAGAAATGATGTTACAAGCAAAGCAATTCCAACCAGCTTTAAGACGTCAAATACATTTGAGATAAAATTTTTTTTCTCTAATATGTTATTTATAATATCGTTATATTGAGAAAATATATCTATCATTCCGTCTGGTTTATATAAAAAATTATATATTGACACCAGCAATGTAGCCAGAATGTTATCGAGCACTCCGGCAATTGAACTTGTCATTTCACATCACCTCCGTTTTTTTATACGCCTACAATAACATTGCATATTGAATTTGATTTCTTTATCAAACCTGCCTTAGCAACTAAAATAAAGACCATTGTCAACCAATTTGTTCCACCTAACAGCATATTCATAAACGTCGTCATCTTTTCCTCATTGAATATCTTGTATTTATCATCCAGTTTGGCATATCCCTTTTTTGTATATTTATAATGCCCGTTTTTGTCTCTTACAAAAACTTGAATACCAAGTGTATCTTCATATTTTTTATACTCTTCTTCCTTATCTTCTTTTATCTTTGCGATTTTGGTCTGAGTAAGTTTATACGCTGCATTAATATATGTATTACTTGTTGTTGGGGTAGCAGTAGCTGAATGCTTATGCAAATCAGGGTCATCATATGCTACATATCCAATATTTTGACGTGCCTGCTCAGTAGCATCACGTAACGCATTTATATTTACGGATTGAGATTTAACCATTGAATTTTTTGCTTTAATTACATTTTCATGTGATTCCGCAGAACCTCTGAATATAGAAGACCTGCTGGCATCCGTTGTAATATATGAATATAAACTTGTAGAAGCCGCACATATAATCATAATTGCGGAGCATTGCAAGCACATTGCTAAAGTCTTTTTAATAAATCTCATTCCATCTGAATGTCTTGAACCATCAAAGAAATTACATATTGCAATTGGGGACAGCACAGCATTTGCACAAACCCTTAGCACTCGCGTTACAACTACATATATAATAACAATATCTGTTCCGAAACATATTAAAAACGGAACCAACGCTTTACACACATATATTACCTGAGCT
>ERZ857693.2844-NODE-2844-length-15897-cov-5.557190_pt1 | contig 15897 bp, 14 predicted proteins | sample MGYA00519765_ERZ857693 | MGnify/ENA primary metagenome ERZ857693 (study PRJEB31778, sample SAMEA3449354) | human gut metagenome | biome: human gut; feature: human-associated habitat; material: faeces | place: United Kingdom | collected 2010/2012 ... | reverse complement strand
CAACCAGAAAAAATCGAAATTGATGCAAACGAAAGGGCAGTTAATGAAAAGTCTCCATACTGCTTTTTCGTTTGCACCACCTTCGATTCTTTCCTTAACGATTTATAACTAAACAGTTTTCTTTTTCCGATGTGCTTTGTGCAGTTTTCATCATCTGCTCATTTATAGTATATAAGGAAAAATTTCACTCATCACATCGAATTTTAATCCAATTATCAGGATAAAAATCCCCTTTCCACATTCCTAGTTCAGGGCAAATCACTATTTTTTCTTTATTCTGATTCAACCACGCAGCCCACCAACTATAGCTACTATTTGCCATTATCATATGTTTGCAATTACTCATCAAAAACAAATCATCTAATGTATAGTTATCAGATTTGTATTGAGGATAGCATAACTCTATGCCTTTATCAGCAAATTCTTGTTTTTCCGAAAAATACTTTTTGCAAAAATCAATATCATCAGAAAAAATATATAAAACCAATTTAACTTCAGGCAATTTAGCTCGTATCATAGAAATGGCTGCATCGTAGTATGACATGTTTAACTGGCAACCAATTTTTACATAATCCCCACGGCGAATATGTACTGCAACGCTATTGCAATTATTCATTTCACTGCAGAGATTTCTAACTGAAACATTTCTTTCTTCTTTCGGAGTTAACATTTCAAGCAACTCATCTCGATAGTTAATGAAATATTTTTCGGATTGCCAATTTCCCTTAAAATATGTATTTTCCTGAATGTCAAATACAGCATCCTCAAATATGGTAGGATTGATTTCATTATAAATTTTTGTTGTGAATCCAATAGCTTTTCGTTTTCTGATTTTATTCAACACTGCACGTTCAAAAAAACCCTTCTTATATTTATAGGAAATTCGATGATTGAATCGAATATTTAATTTCATCAGTTCCAAACTTCTAGTCAATCCATTATCCTGTGTACTCGTATCAATTATCAGCTCTGCGTTTTTTCTCTTTGCAAGTGCATATCCAAAACTATAACAAAACAATTGGTTACCAAATCCACCTGCTAAGTTTACTATTACTTTCATGCTAAAATTCGCCCTCCTTTATCATCCAAAAAAATCCAATTCTTATTTTGGGGATAACCATGCCAAAAATCTTTTGGTACAAATTTTATTCCTCTATTAAGCAAGGCAGGCTTATAGGAAAATGAACTTTTACTTGTAATAAGAGCATCTGCATAAACCATATGTAAAAAGCTTTCCTGTGCCCCCATATCAAGACAGAAATGAACATTCTGAAATTCCTTAAACTCCAAAAACTCACTTTCAGTCCCTTGCGAAAACAGATAGATATGAATGTTCCCTTTATCTTTACAATAGTCGAGTGCCATTTTCAATGCATTAATAAAATATGCATTATCTTGAAATCGCATTGTTATATTATTGTTCTGTTCGTTTAAATTTTGAACTATATCTCCTCGACGTATATGTACAGCTATATTAAAGTTATTATTGTCATAAATCAACTTATCTTCTTTTCTACATGGTGCTGAGTAAAATTTTTTTTGTATATCCTTACATACTCCATATTGATCATGATAGAACTGATCTTGTTCTGCCAAAAATACAATTTTTTCTCCCGCGTACGCAGTAATAATGTTCTGAATTCTACTGACCTCTTGTTTGTTATCTTCGTCAAATTTCTGCACACGAACTACTTTATATCCTTCTTTTTTTAACTCAGAAACAGTTTTTTCATCCTGATAAAAACCTAAAAATTTTTCCCATTTTTCAGACGAAAATGGTATATGAGCAAATTTGATTTCAAATTTTTTTGCAAACCAGTAACCCGCAATCCAATTAGCCATTTGATGACCAATTCCAGCACCTGGATTAGGTCTAGCTGCAAAATAAAGATTCTTTGTATTTGCATTTGTGTTGTTATTATGAAGTAAATAATGCCAATAAGACTTGTAGCAATATTTATATATGCAACTATATCTTAACCGTGAGACCCAACTATTCCTTAGTTTTCTAGGTATCTTTTCTGTGATTCTTCCTTTTCCAGCATTCTTAATTTTTTTCATAGAATTCTCCTTACCAATAGCATCCATTTTCAACTTTCGATGCCTCTTTTGGTTTATCTTCATCAGATGGGTATACCCACGCATCATTAAAATACTTCTGGACATATGCGAAAGCTGTGTTTTCTTCCCATCGTTTTCCCTTAATTCCAAATAAAAGCTGTGTCGCTCCCGCTAAATGAATCGCCTGCTTTCCTGCTTGTTTAAGTTTTGCAGCTAACGGAAAACCATATGCTCCGCAACCGATAATTGCGACATCAAAATCAATTTTCATTGCTTCCTGATACATCCATTCCAATGCATCAAACCAAGTTAAAAAACGATTGTCTTTCTCCCCAGCAACTGTCTGTACTGCTTTTAATGTTTTCAGTTCAAATTCTGGAAGAATATCTGTCCCCGGAAAGATTTCCTCTCGCCGTTCATATTGCCGTTCAATTGTTTCTTTAAATGGATGAATCACTAAAACTTTCTTACCCTTTAATGCAGCTGACCATGGTTTTTCCGGTGAACTCCATGGTTCAAGATCTAATAGATACGTTGTTTTTAGCTGTTTATCACCATAACTATTTAAATAATATTCCTCAAACGGTAGCATCCAAATTCCCATAACATCAGCTTCAGGGATCGAATCAAGCATTAAATTCTTAAACTTGATACCTTCTTTTTCTGTGTTCGGAAAAAAACCGGCCCCTCTGCATAAATACTCCATTACTATTTCATATTTTGACTTCAATTCAAAATCAAACGCTTTCACAGCACTTAACTCATTTGCACCAAATCGTCCAGCAAAAAAAGGATTCCCCGACAGAATCATATCTTTAATACAGTTATTAATCTCCTCTGATGTTTGAACTTTCCCATTTGCGACTACACTTTTGTTTTTTAAATACCTTCTTATTCTATCTGGAGATGCATTCTTTTCTTGTAGCTTGCTCTTAATATAGTATTTAAAAAAGATATATTTTTTTCTCATCATCCTCACACTTCACTTTCAAGAGAATCATAATCTCGATATGCAAACATACACCCCAGCCCAATTACTACTCCGCACAACCATGTATAATCATATCCATACATAAAACCTATCACACATATTAGATAGGGTAAAAATTTCGCATTGCCACTTAACGTCAATTTAGCAACGACATATATCAATAAACATATTGCCAATCCAGCTCCTATATAGCCAGTTCTGCCAATGAATCTAATAAAACCGCTATGTGGCGATGTTTTCCATCCAATAGATCGTCCATATCCATATCCATAAGGACGTCCAAATAACAAAGCAGTTCTGGATAAATCTTCAAGCACAGCATTCCATACTTGGGTGCGGGTATCAGCTGTTGAATTTTCTATGGCTACACCATTCATCATTTTTCCAATGATTTCAAACGATTTTGAAATATTTTCAATCAATTGGCCACTTCCCATATTTATTACAATAAAACAAGAGGCAATCAAAAGTATTACTTGCAGAAATAATTTCTTTTTCATTCTTGTATTTTTCATTGTAACAAATAATACAGCGATAAATCCACACCCCCAGGCCATCCAAATCGAACGATGTTGAAATAATATGACAGCAGCTGAAAACAGAATTGTACGGAACTTTAGATACCCTTTTATATTCAAATTTTCTTCTAAAAGAAGCAATGCATATAATGCTATTCCCAACACCTCATATGGCTGAAGAAATCTCATAGTTGATCCACCATCACTCAGGGTCGCATTGTACTGGGAAAGTAATGGGTGAAATCCAATTAATATGTCTAACATCCATAGAGTGCATGAAATCGCCAAAATAATTGTCATCACAAAATCTAACAATCTTCGATATTTTTTTGCATCCTGTAAAACATCAAAACGTGCAAAATAAAAAATTGAAAATAAAAAGACTGAATTTGTTCTTAAATCTCCCATCCACTCAGCAGAAAATCCATATCTTGATAGACCATTTACCATTGATGCTATGAGTAATGCTGATATAAAAAGCAATAACAAATTAGTTAAGTTACTTTTTAAACAAGGCTTTTTCAATAAATCAACCAATACAGTACCCAACATCACTATTGCAAGCATATCGCTCAATTGATACGAGAATCCAAATGCATTTGCCAATTCTATTGTTAACATAAAGAAAATGTCATTAACAACTGTAATAAAATAATACAAAATTAAAAGTACAAATATTTTTCCCTTGTCTGCCGTAAGTTTAGATATCAAAAATAACGTAAAAGCAAGCCACCCTGCCATCAGCATTGTTTGCATGTTTTTATCTCCTTATAAAAATCCTTAGGTAGGGTATAACAGAATAAACTAGTGCTGTCCCTATTGAATAGTTTGTTTTCAAATAATGCCACCATTCTTTTCTAGGAAGCCCCTTCGGTGACTCTTTTTTCTTTAGTCTATCTCGTCTGCTTAAATTTGTATCTCGCCAACTTCCACTTATAGGGTTATCACTACACTGCCCCACAAAGAAATCACAAACCCAAATAGGAATTCCTTTTTTTGACGCTTTAAATCCATAGTCAAAATCTCCCAGCGAATGCGAATACGCCGAGTCCATATTTCCAAGATTTTTGAATATTTTCCAAGGTATAAGAACACAATTTGCATTAAATGTATCGCATGACTTCGCTCTTTGTGAAGTACCATCTATGATATCAAAGTTTGGACGAAATCTTGATTTTTTTATTACCCCGCCATAAGAAAGTTTCCCTTCTGTATCGCACGTTGGTCCAACTAGTATTTCTCTGCTCTCATTTTCTATAGACAGCATTTTTTCTATTGTTTTACTATAAAATTCCACATCATCGTTAAATAGCAAACAGTAATCATAGACTTCTGTTGTATCTAATGCATATTGTATGGCCATTCGCATACCACCACTGTAAAATAACTGTCCATTACCATTTAAAACTACAACATCTCTTATTTTTTCTAAGGCTGCTTTCGTTCCATCAGTACTATTATCATCCACTACTACAAATTTAAATTCAATATTCGGGTTTTTTGAAATCAAATTACTTATTGCTGTTATTGTTTTTTCTTTACGGTTAAAGCAGGTCATCAAGCCTAAAATTTTTGTTCTCATCTTTCGCCTTTCAGAACATAATCTATTGCATTTATGTATCCTTTTGACACTTCGTCAAAAGTAAATTTGTCTACAATTATGTCTTTCTTTCCATCTAAAGAAATTTCTTTTTTTAGCACCTTATTTATTGTACCGCCAAATTCTTTTGAATCATATGGATCAACTAATATGCCATTTTTTCCTTCATCAATTACGTCATATGCACCATCCGCATATTTTGAAGAAATAATCGGCACTTCCGCACATAACGCTTCTAAAAGCACCAAGCCAAAGCAATCTTCTCTTGTAGGTAAAACAAATATCTGCGCTTTTTGATATTCTTCAAGTAACTCTTGTCCCTCTTTATATCCGCAGAAAATAATATTGTCTTCGATATTTGCGTTTTTAATTCTAGTTCTTAATTCTTCAATTTCTTTATCTGTTCCATTTCCAACAATATGTAATTTAAAATTTTCATCCACATATCTTAAAGCCGATACCAACAAATCTAATCCTTTTCTTTCAATCATACTTCCAACATATAATAGCCGTCCTTGTTCTGGCTTATGTTCTATAGTACAGATCTTGTTCACATCGACCGTTAATAAACTAATAAAAATTCTATTAGGATTGATTCCCCATTTCAAAAGTTTTTCTTTAGCTTTCGTACTACTTGCAATTGATGCATCACATTTTCCTATAATCATTTTTCTAGTAATACGCTGTATAAGATTAATATTTCTTTCTGAATATAATGTACCATCTGTTAAGCTAATGTATTTTTTTCCATGACGTTTACACCAAATTAAGCATTTAACAGCAATCGGATTATATTCCCATCCAATTACAACATCTGGGTTTATATCTGACAAATCTTTTCCGATTCCCTTCGGAATATAAATATGTTTTGTATCATATTTTTTCTTTATAGAAATCACTTTTGTTTTTGTAAAAGTAGTATTTAATAATTTCGTATTGTCAACATTCCAACATCTATTATCTGCTTCCTTTGCGCAATACATGACGTAGAATTCATATTGCTTGACATGTGTCTGCAAATAGTAAAATAAATCCACTCTATATGGCGCCGGTATATTTGTAACCAATAAAACCTTTTTCATTATTTTTTCCTCTAATACTTATATATGCTATCCCGTTTGATCAGACAATAGAACGCTTTCCATATTCTTAGTCTTGTCAAAACAATTTTTATACTATTTTTTGTATACATTTTAATTTTATATCTCATAGCCTTGGAGTGACTTAAACCATACTTTTCCGCAATGGATATATCTTCCTCGATTGTCTGAAACGGATGTCTACACGATGTTCCACCATACATGAAGCAACTAACAACTGTATTGACAAATTGAAATTTTGCCCCCCCCCGATAAAACCTTGCAAACAAATCATAATCCATACATATTTTATATTTTTCTGAATACCCTCCATATTGCTCATAAGCTTTTTTTCTTACTAATGAGCTTTGATGTATAAATGGGAGGGAATATTCAAGTCCTTCTACTGAACCAGCATGTTTTACTAATTTCAATTCATTTTCTTCATCATTTACAATAGTATTTCCATATAATACATCTGTGCACTCATAACACGCTAACGTCAAATTTGCTATGGCATGAGGAAGCAAATAATCATCGGCATTAATCAACCCTATAAAATCTCCTGTTGCCATTTTTATTCCTTTATTAAAGGCATCAGAAATACCGTTGTCATTTTCAGAAATCCAACGTATTTTTTCATTCTCGTAACTTTTAATAATATCTATTGTATGATCCTTACTACCACCATCAACAATAATATATTCTAAATTTTCATAGTCTTGACTCAATACACTCTCTATTGTTTTTGCAATTGTTTTTTCTGCGTTATAGCAAATTGTAATCATGCTAACTTTTAGTCGTTCCACACTCAATCTCCTTAATCACTTATACCGGTATATATGTCATTTAAAATCTTGTAATTGGCATTTTCGCTATACTTAATTTCATATATTTTTTTTATTTTTTCTTTATTTAATGGCTTTTCTCTCATTTTATCAATTGCCGACATTATACTCTCTATGGAGTCATATCTAAATTTATATCCTGTAATTCCCTCTTCAACAACACTTCCAGCATTTCCCAAATCAGAGCAAATAACAGGAGTTCCAACACTAAATGCTTCCACAATGCTCATCGGAAATCCTTCATACCACTGGGTAGGCAATACAAGTGCTTTGCTGTTTGCTATTATCTTTAGAGTTTCATCGTTTGGCACAAATCCACACATTTCAATGTTTACAACATTTTCTTTGATAAATGACTTACACCACTCCTCCATTGGCCCCATACCGCAAACAATCAGTTTAATCGCACCTTCTCCCATACGTTTCCACGCTTCAAAAAGGATATCCACACCCTTCAGCTTATCTAGCCGACCTACAAAGACAAACTGATTAAGCCTCTCTTCTTCGGGGATAAAGCTATTATTTTCAACAAAGTTCGGTTTCACAAAGACACGTTCTGGTTTAATATGCTTTAATTGTAACAATTTATCTTTGTTAAACTCTGTCAAACAAATATAGTTAATCTTTCCGTAAATACCTGTTGTCCGATGCAGCCATGTACTTATCGCACAAACCAAAGTTTGTGCCTTGCTGCCTCGATAACAGCTATATTTCACAGCACACTTTAAGCCGTTTTTAACACAGTCCTCACAGATATGACCATCCCGATAAAAAGTTGCTCCAGGGCAAAGTAGACGAAAATTGTGTATCGTCTGTACAACCGGTACTTTCATGCTTCTTGCTGCATAATAAACCGCTGGACTTATCAGGTTAAGTGTATTATGAACATGAACCACGTCTATGTTTTCTCGCCTTATCTGTTTCTTGATTTCCTTATATGTTCGCAGGTTGAATACTGTTGTAAATGGGAGAAACAGTATCCTGATTTTTGACATCTGCTTTAATTCTGCATTATTACGACTGTATAAAATCACTTTATGTCCATGCTTCTCAAGCATCTTTTTCTCATTTGCAACAACAGTATCTTCTCCGCCGGGAATCTGATAATAGTTGTGTACAATCAATATATTCTTTTTTTCACTACTCACACCTATTACCTCTACTTTCCTATTATCTTCTTGGATTATTTACAAGGTCCTTGGATCCCACGAAACATGCTGTTTTACAATTTTAGCAGGTATCCCAGCAATTATTGAATTCGAATCATATGTTTTTCCTGTCAATAAAGACCCTGTTCCAACAATTGAATCAGCACCAACTGAAGATCCCTTTAAAATAATCACTTGCTGTCCTATCCAAACGTGATCTCCAATAGTAATATCTTTGGCTTTATTTATTCTTTTTCCATCACTGTCCAGTATAGAGTGACTATCTCCTGTTCTAAAAGTAATCGTATCTGAGAACAAACATCTCTCACCTATATGAACCTTTTTCCCTTCAATGCAGGCTATATGAGTTTTCCCTGAAAAATGTGTGTTATGTCCTACTTCAATGATTCCACCATCACTAATCCATATATCTACATTCTTCATAACACAGTCATGCTCAATTTTAACTGTATTATTTTCTCCAAAGAACTGTATTTGAGAATCATATATTCTGCATCCTTCTTCTAATATCAAACAATTATTTTTTCCATTATTCTTAATATGGGTACGCCGTACGAATGCCCCCCCCACAAAATTTTCATGTTAGATTTACCTTTAATGGAATTAAAACCAACTATTCTGTATATTAATGATAAGAATTTCATCAACCCTTCATGATCTCTTACGTATCTCTTAATATCCATCTCTTACTTTCCCCTTATCATTGCATTCCAAATAAACTTCGTGTTCGTGTGCCAGTATCGTCCAAACAATCGCTTTGGATCTTGCAATAGTCTATATACCCATTCCAAATTACTCTTCTGCATCCACTCAGGTGCTCTCTCAATATTGCCTGCATGATAATCAAAGCCAGCACCTACACCAATCATCAGTCCGTCCACACATCCCTGATGTGCTGCCATCCACTTTTCCTGTTTTGGTGCTCCAAGTCCAACCCAAACAAAGTCAGGTTTTGTTTCATTAATTCTTTCCACGATTGCCTCGTCCTCTTCCGCTGTCATAGGTCTAAACGGAGGGCTGTACATTCCAGCAATCTCGATTCCAGGATAAGTCTTCTCCAAAACAGAGTAGAGTTTTTCAAGAGTTTCATCAGTTGAGCCGTAAAAAAAATGTCGATACCCTTTGGAAACAGAAATTTTGAAAATTTCCCTCATTAGGCTCGGCCCAGTAGTTCGTTTCATGTTCTTAAAACCACGTTTTTGGCCAACTGAAGAAAGTGGTCCGCCATCTGGTATTGCCATAATTCCACCATTCTGTACCTTTCGATATTCCACATCTTCATATGCTGTCACGGTGGTGTGTACATTGGACACACATATGTAATCTCCTGATAAGGCGTGGATATTATCGTTGAGGTAGTCAAGCAACCACACCATATCAACAGCTGCAATATCAACTCCCAAAATATTACAGGTAGGAATTTTAGCTTTATCCACCTTATGTATAAATTCTTGTTTCACTGCTGTCATGTTACCTGACCTCCCTCTTTAACTTTATTTCCATAGCATTCTTATTTTTTTATGTATTAGAAAATAATTGTTTCACATCATCGAAATCGTCTGCATGATTCTGAATCCATTCCTGATCTTTTTCCCACCATTTCATTTTCAATAAGTTCTGGATTGTTTCTTCATCAAATCGATACCTTATAATCCTTGCTGGCACACCACCGACAATTGCATAAGGAGGAACGTCCTTTGTCACAACTGCACCTGCTGCAACAACAACACCATCGCCAATATTGACTCCCTCAAGTATCGTTGCTCTTGAGCCAATCCATACATCATTACCTATCTCAATCGAAATTTTTTTCTCTGAATTTAAATATTTAAAATCTTCAAACTTAGACTGCTTTACATAGGATGGCTTTTGAGCAAGGGAATAAAAAGCTGGGTGTATTGAAACAAAAGAAGTTGGATGATTTCCTGCCACTGTCATTACATCATTTGCAATGCAGGTGTATCTACCAATCACAGTATTCTTTATAAAAGAATTATTGCTTATATAAGAGGCATAGCCTATAGAGCTGTTTAAGAACCATGTGTTCTCTCCTAATCTATTCATTCCTTCAAAATAAGCTTTTGAATCGATGGTGGTGTTCCTTCCAAATGTACAAGCATTCCCTATCCTTTTTCTATGAATCAATTGTTTTATATAATGTAAGCTCATCTTCATTCTTCCTTTTATTAAATGAATTCTTTTGTTTTACATTTCTACCATGCAAAGCTCTGATGCCGTCTTATATATTTAGAACAAAACAAGCCCTCTATTTTCCCTCAACTGACACTTTAAGGTATACACTTTACAGACAGCACACCGCTAAAGTGTCAAATCATATTGTCTTAACCTTCACTCATCTTGGTATGATATGAAATGAAATTCAGTCACATTATCCATGTGATACTATTTCGCATAGAACACTAATTTGTCCAACACGGAGCCAACATCTATTTCGTGTTGAAATTCTAGCTGTTGTAAATGTACTTAGCGAACTTTATCTATTCAAAGCAAAACTCCCCTGCTGCCTTCCTCACCACAAAATCTCGCTCTCCCAGACATTCACGCCGCTGTCCTGGAATACGTTGTTTAATCTTTCTTCCAACATTTCCTTTGTGGCGTTTTTCTTCAGGATTACCTGAAGGAATCCGCCTCCGCCGGCGCCGCAGATCATTTTTCCATCGATGAGGTCTTCGATCACGGCGAAGATCTGGTCGATGCAGGTGTTTGTGCTTCCTTTATCGAGCTTCTTGGAGAGTTCCCAGTGTTCGGAGAGCAGTTTCGCGAAGTCATCTACGTTTCCGCGTTCCAGCTCGAAGCGCATCAGGGCTGCTGTTCTCTGGATCTCGGACAGGGCATACAGTGCATCCGACTCGTTTCCGATATAGCGTCCCACGACGTCGCGGAGCAGATTTCGTGCAAGTCTTCTCTGTCCGGTATAGATCACGGCAAATCTCTGATTCAGTTCGTCTTTTGTCTCCTGTTTCAGTTCGATCTGCTGTACCTTCGGGTACTGGTGCATGCCGCTTTCGGCGGTGATGTATTTCAGTCCCATTGAGAGGCCGCCGACCTGATCCTGCCAGCCGCCGCCGGTGGACATTAACTGTTCCATACACAGAACATGATCGTAAAGGTCCTCCTGTGTGTAGGTGATTCCTGTAAATTCAAACAGAGCCTTTACGCAGGCGCCTGCAAGGATGCTGCTGGTTCCGAGGCCGCTGCCTTTTGGCACGCCTACAACCTCGGTGCTCATAAAGATACCGCCGCCGATCCGCTCAAGTACTTCCTCCAGACTTGAGCCTTCTGAAGGGATGATTCCGCATACCAGGAGGGCTGCCTTCTGAAGGGCGAAGGAATCGTAGGGATCACCGCAGGACTGCAGTGGTTCTATTTCGGTAAATTCTCCATGAGTGTCCATGTCGCGGCTGTCAAAAACGATTTTGTGTTCTTCCAGACGGCGTAAGGTTACTTTTACCGGAAGATCGCCGTTCAGGCTGATTGCTGCATTGAGGACGGTTCCTCCGTTTTCGTTGCAGTATGGAGGGGTATCGCTCCAGCCACCGCCCCAGTTGACGCGAAGAGGAAGGTTTACATGGTGTTCCTCGCACTGGATCCTGCAGTCAAAATTTGTCTGAATGCTGTCCAGTGTTCCTGCCAGAATTTTTTCTCCTATGGTCTGGAAGCATTTGTCTATGTATTTCTCGCCTTCAGATCCGCCGAGTGCACAGCCGATGTAGTAATACAGGCGGATCATGCTGCTGAAGCCGCCTCTTCCGATGTGGCGGTCCAGCCATTCATTCTGGATCTTGCTCAGGCTGTCTTTCTGGAGAAGGTTCTGTGCCTCCTGTACGGTTCCTCCGGTGTGGATGATCTGTTCAAGGCTGTCCATCTTGACCAGCTCGTGCATACGACTCTGCCAGTCGATCAGTGCATGTGGGGATGCCTCGCCAAAACCGGAGCACAAACTCTTACGCTCGGAGTTTTTCCACGCAGTGGCATCGCCGTTTCCGTTTACCATCTCATAAATATTCAGTGCTGCTGCCACGGCCTCTGGAATTGTGTTGCACACAGGATAGAGGCGGGCTGTCCAGAGAGTTTTGTTCTCTCCTTCATCCCAGAGCTCATTTTCTGAAATTCCGTTTCTGTCCATAAACTGTCTGAGTGTTCCTGTCAGGAAAGCACAGCCGTTTTCGCTCAGGGCGGTCTTTGGATTATCGTGAATGCCGTAAATACGGACAACAAAACGTCCGTCACGCTGTTTCAGACCATGGAGTACGACTTCATCCGGGATGGTTTCTCCGTGGATATCGATATAAGAGAGAACGACATGGTTTCCGATCACAGATCCTGGATGTACATAGCTGACCTCCAGATAGCAGTCCTCGCCACATTCTGCGTTTGTGGACAGGATGCTGTTTAATGCTGCGACGCTTCCCGGTCTGGCACTGGCCTGTGCAAGCTCCGGTCTTCCGCTCTTCCAGATATTTCGGGAGATCAGATTGGTTCCATCTCTGTCGTAGGACGGATTCTGTCCGACGCTGCTGTTGATCTTGCTTTTCCATCCCAGATGGCTGTAGTGAAGGGTTCCCTGTGTCATCAGCTTCAGGATCTCAGCTGTGGTTCCGAAATGAAGGAATTTGGCCGGGGAAAGGCGCAGAAGTTTCATTCTGTATGGACGCAGGATCTCCCAGACAACTTTTCTTGCCGCCAAAAGTTCCGGACAGAATTCTCCCTCCGGTTTTTCCTCGTAAAAAGCTTCCAGTGTAGATTCTCCTGCCAGTGGATAAAGGAAATCTCCATACAGTGACAGTCGCACAGTCTCATTTACATAGGTGTCGTATTTTTCTTTGTCAAAAATCCCCTGTCTGCTGATCAGGCTATACAGTCCGTTCAGGATCTCGGGGCTGAAGATCACCATTCCGGTGTCTATATCTACGGAGTCCTGTTCGTTGACTGCTCCTTGGGCACGGAGGCTTTCGGTAGTCTGTTTATGAAGGAATTTCGCCACATTTCCGTCTTCTCCCATGAGGAAGACTCCGTGGTTTTTACCGATTTCGACATTTTCCTTGAAGGAAACTGCTGCTGCACCTCTTCCCGGAAAATCAATCTGAAGGGAGTTGAATAACAAAAGGACATCGCCGGAAAGCAATACCATTCCCTCGCGGATCCGTCCTGCAACTCCGCTCATCTCAGCCATGAACTCGTCAAAAAGTGTGGAGGTTCTTCCATCCGGAAGTTCGTGAGGCACCGGAGAAAACAGTTTTCCCATTGCGGAATACTGCGGGACGCGTTTGCTGTCTCCGCCACTGTGGATGACAAGGATTTTTTTGCCAGTGAAATCTCCTGTTCCCTCTGCTTCTGCGATCGCACGGAGTACGTTTAAGGTTGCGCCGCCGCTTCCGACGCGCCTCCCATCAGGATCCGGCAGAATCAAAAATCTGGTCTGGGACGGAAGAAGTTTCTCTTTCTGCCGCAATGCGATCTGCGCATGAAATCCTTCTGCCTGTTCCTCATTGGAAGCGGTTAATACGATATAGTCCCATCTTGCAAAGCCTTCTTTCTTCAAAGAGCGTGCGTAATCGTCCCATGCATCCTGATAAGACTGTGATAAGAATAAAGAGGTCATGGATTCTGTTTGTCTGCCATCGTCTAACTTCTTTATGGATGTATTCATATTTCTCCTTTTCTAAGTTATATTTATAACTTATCTAATTTTGTTTTTTATATTACGCTGACCCGGAAGCCAGCGTAATATAACTTTTACATATACATTTCTTCATCATACTCGTTTGATTTCAAACTGTCAAGTTATACAGAGTTACTGTTCACTCCGTTCACAGTAACTATACAGATCCTTCGTGTTTGACAACAGCTAGGACTGTCTTGATCAGAATTCTGATATCCAGACCTATGGTCCAGTTCTGTATGTACTCGGTATCAAGGCGTACAACTTCTTCGAAATCTGTGATATCGCTTCGTCCGCTTACCTGCCACATACCGGTGATTCCCGGTTTGGTGGACATACGGCTTCTGTGGTGAAGTTCGTATTTCTCCCACTCGTCTACTGTCGGCGGGCGTGTTCCTACCAGGCTCATATCTCCCTTAAGGACATTCCAGAACTGCGGGAATTCATCCAGTGAGGTCTTGCGGATGAAGTTTCCGATTCCTTTCGGATTGCCGTTCTTGTCCTTCTTCTCACTGCCGATGATTCGTGGATCGTAGTCCATCTTGAACATGAAGCCATCCATCTTGTTCTGGCTCATAAGTTCTGCCTTGCGGGCCTCGGCGTCCATGTACATGCTTCGGAACTTATAGATCTTGAAACGCTTACCATTCTTACCAATACGAACCTGTGAGAAGAAGATCGGTCCCGGTGATTTGATATAGATCATCGGACCTATGGTAATGATCAGAAGTAAGGTGATCAGACATCCGACAATGCCGCCTGCGATGTCCATAACTCGCTTATAGATCATTTCCTTCGGTGTGGTTGTGTTAATACTGGAAGTAACAACGGTATAGTTGCCGATTTTCTCAACAATTTTCTTACCTGTCAGGGACTGATCTACGGAACCGAGACTCAAATGTACGGTCAGTCCCATAGTAACGATCTCATCGATCAGCTTTCTTGGGTATGGCTGTTTGTCAGTGATTTTTACAAAAACCTCATCTACCCATTCGCGACAAAGATAATCATGAACGGTATCAATATCTCCGATGACAGGGATTTCGTTGAATGTGTCACCCTTAAAGCCTTTATCCATAAAGGCAATTCCTGTGATCACAAAATCCTGAACCGCTCCGCTCATCATTCGCCTGATTGTAATCTCAGCCTCGTCAGATGCTACAACCAACACCATGGACTTCTTATGTTTGTCGGTTAGATTCTTCATGAGGACATAGCGTTTCCACAGAAGTCTTACGATATAAGTGATGACCAGATAAATTCCCGCGGTGATAAAAAAGATGATTCTGGAAAACTGTTCCGATTGCTGGGTAATAAAAAGATAAGCCATAGACAACAGCATGACCATGCAGACATGCTTTACCGTTTTGGTAAATTCAGCGTAATATCCTCTCTTCAGGATTCCCTGATAGGACTGGCTGAAGAACATTACCGCAATCTGGCATAGAATAAAACTGATTGCCACGCCGCTGTACAAATGATCGCTATAGAGGTTGCCATCCCCTTGCCGCAGATAATATGCAACGACGAATGAAAGCTGCAGACAGATAATATCCAACAGAATAAAATCCCAGTGCTTCAACCAACCTTGTGCTGATTTCTTATACATATACTCAACTCCACTTTTATATTCTCGTTATATACTATACCTGTTTACCAAAATTCGTCAACCAAAAAGAGTGGTTGATTCGGCACAAAATGACACTAAATCTGTCTTTTTTGATTATTTTAGCAAATTCTAACTTTCTCACAGGCTTTGGTGTACAAAAAAGACTTCACAGCAGCTGTCTGTTTTTGTTTCTGACAGGCGCTGCCGTGAAGCCCTGGTTACCTTTCTTCTATATAATAATACACACCATCCCGCCTTTGCTGTCGTTGACGATTTTCTGCATGGTATCCTGAAGCTTTGTCTGGCTTTCTTCGCCGATGGTGGAAATCTTGCTACTGA
>ERZ857693.2836-NODE-2836-length-15937-cov-5.244617_pt1 | contig 15937 bp, 10 predicted proteins | sample MGYA00519765_ERZ857693 | MGnify/ENA primary metagenome ERZ857693 (study PRJEB31778, sample SAMEA3449354) | human gut metagenome | biome: human gut; feature: human-associated habitat; material: faeces | place: United Kingdom | collected 2010/2012 ... | reverse complement strand
TTGTCTTTGTAGCAATATCATAGATAAGTTTTGCATTGACAGCCTGAAGACGAACGCTTGTTGTTGTCTGGTTTGTTCCAAGGTCGTTATATAAACCAACTTCTAACTTTCTGTTATTTGTAGTAGTGTATCGTGCAGAATGGAAATAGAAGTTACCATGTTTTACCTTAACACCCCACTGGTAATAATGATATGGACGGCTTTTCTTGTAGATGAACCATCTTACAGCAGAAGTTTTTTCCAGACGGCATCCAGAATAAGCCTTTGTTCCTTTTGCCTTTCTTGAAGTAGAGCAAACCATAGTCTTTAATGGAATGTTATACTTGCCAGTCTTTTTATCTTTGGCATAAAGAGTAGCATTATGTGTCTTTGTGTTAACAACGATCGTAATGTCTTTCTTAATCCATTTTTTGTAGTTAAGTGTAAATAAATCCTTAACTAATACTCCGTTTTTGTTAAAGTAGAATTTGTACTTTTTCTTGTCATAGTAGCTCTTTAATGTATGCCAGCCAGTAACTTTCTTACCATTTTCGTAGTAGTATACTTTTTTACCCTGCTGATACCAGCCAACAGGAACTTCTGTAGTAGCTGCTGAAGCATTCATTGGAATACTGCCCATTAAAATAGTAACAGACAGAATAAGTGCCATTAATAACGATGTAACTTTTTTCATTATACCTTTCCTTTCTTTTGTGATTTAATATCTATAATAGTATAAAGGAAAAGAAAGATAAAGTCAATAAAAGAGCCTTTTCTGAAATTTGCGTGGAAGAAGATGGAAAGGCTTTTAAGAGTGTGTTTAAAAGAGGTATTTAAACATGCTCCAGGAAATGATATTTAAGTAGTGGCCGTTGTCGTGTTTGGTTAAATGAGAATCCTCGTAGAGCGTATTTTAAAGAAAGAGTTGACAATAAGAAAATACAGTGTTATATTTCAACTAGAACAAATAGAATTCACAACGAGAGGGTGAAGATTATGTCAATAAAAAAGGATTATTATGAAGTTCTTGGAATAAATAAAAACGCAGATGATAAAGCAATTAAAAAAGCATACCGTAAACTGGCGAAAAAGTATCATCCGGATATTAATCCGGGAGATGCCAATGCAGAAGCAAAGTTTAAAGAAGTTACAGAAGCTTATGAGATTTTAAGCAATCCAGAAAAAAGAAAACTTTATGATCAGTTCGGTCATGCCGCTTTTGATGGAACAGGAGGAGCGCAGTCAGGTGCGTATGGCAATGCCGGCGGCTTTGAAGGCTTTAACGGCTTTAATGGAGCCGGCGGATTCCATGGAGGAACCTACCGTACGAAGAATGGTAACGGATATCAGGAATTCCATTTTGAAGGTGGAGACATGGGAGATATCTTTGAAAACTTCTTTGGTGGAGGTTTCAAAAAGTCTGGATTTCAGAATGATTTCAAACAAACCGGAGGTTTTGGAAATCAGCAGCATTATCAGACAAAAGGCTCCGATATTCATGCTGAAATCAATGTAAGTTTTGATGCAGCCGCCTTTGGTAAAAAAGAAACCATTCATTTAAAAGATGATCAGGGAAAGATACAGGCACTAGAAGTTAATATTCCGGCAGGAATCGAAACAGGACAGAGCATCCGATTAAAAGGAAAAGGTTCTCCGGGATATCAGGGTGGTAGTGCAGGCGATTTGTTCCTGAAAGTTACTGTAAAAGAAAAATCTGGATTTAAACGAGAAGGTCAAAACTTATATAATACCGTCTCTATTCCATTTATTACTGCCGTACTCGGTGGTGATGTAAGCGTACAGACAATTTATGGAAATGTTCGCTGCAATATTAAGCCGGGAACGCAGTCCGGAAGTAAACTCAGATTGCGTGGTAAAGGTATTGTATCCATGAAGAATTCTTCTGTATATGGTGATCAGTATACAACAGTGGAGGTTCAGGTACCGAAGAATCTGACACCAAGGGCAAAACAGAAACTCAGAGAATTTGAAGATGCCTGTAAAGCAGCTTAAGGTCTGATTTGCAGGTTTGATGTAGACGAAAAAAGAAAAAATACCATATCCCATCTGCTCTGTAGTCGCTGCGTTTAAGATGCTCGTCCGCATCTTAAACGCGCTCCGAAGACGCATCTGGGATATGGTATTTTTTCTTTTTTCTGGCTACTCTAAATCCGCGCCAAAACCCCACAGCGTAAAGTTATAAAATGCAATATTTATAAAGATTCTCTTTTCTTTACCATAGTTTCCTTACAATTTAGCAGGAAGTTCTATTACAGCGGCTGTCTAACCTTATCTTATAGATTAGTTGATAAAAAGATATGAAAAAAATAAAATTTTAAGTATATACAACAATTTGAATGTCAACACTTTAGAATTTAATTCCATGGAGAGACATAACCTTCTGGAGAAGTCCCATTCCTGCCAACTGTGGATATAGAATAGTCAGAAAAAAGAAAAAACAATATACCCCAGATGCGGCTTGGGAGCGTATTTAAGATGCAGATGAGCATCTTAAATACAGCGACTACAGAGCAGATGGGATATATTGTTTTTTCTTTTTTCGTCTATACGAAATCTACAGGATTTGATTGTGTCTACTGCTGTGAGCTTTCCTGCAGCCAGCTTTGAACATCTTCTACTGCAATTTTTACTGCTTGTGCAATTTGTTCAATGGGCATTCCCATATCAGAAAGGCGAAGAACCGTTTCTTTTTTCTCTTCAAGTTTGCTGTTGTTAACTAAGTTCTCTAAAGCTTTACACATATCTATCTCACTCTCCCTTTCTTCCATAATTAATGACTGGTTTATGATTCGTTGTGAATTGACGATAGAGCCAATTGTTAATCCCAGTTCAGCAGGTATGGATTTATCTTTGTATCGTTTGTTAAAGTTAGCATAGTCTTCTTCGTAAATAAGACGTACCATATCGAATACGGTTTGAACATCATTATTTTGAAATTGAAAATGCTCACTGCTTCGTATTTGTAATAGGTTCATTTTATAATCAGATACCATAGGTTTTAAATCTTCGGTTACCTGAATCATATCTACCAAGTTAGTTGGACTGTCCCATTCTTCTTCTCCATAGTATATGCATAAACCAATTACAGGATGTAGTCGGTCTGTTTTTGTCAGTCCGGATAAAAATTCTTTAGTACAGTGTCCGGTTTCACTTTATTACGAATCGCCGTCACTGTCACCTTCCTTTCTTTATTATACTATAGGTATTACTATTTTACTATGACAAAATATATATTACCATATAAAAGATGAAAAGTAAATATATTCCATAAAATTTGTTATTGTTTTTTGTCAAGCGATTTTTCCTATATTATTCTACCAAAAGTGTCATATAATCGACCATTTTGACAAAGTGTATTGTAAATCGGTGAGAAAAATGATACGTTATTTTTAAATAAATGAAAAAATGTACGGAAGGTACTTACCAGAAGTATCAGGAGTACATTGCAGGGGAAAAGGAGGAAAATCTATGAAGAAACAACGAAAATATGGAAGTCTGTCCAGACTGCTGGCGTTCGCCCTGTCGGTGACGATGCTTGCAGGTCTGTGTCCGCAGGGAGTCAGTTTCTTTGGAATGTCATTGACTTTGCCGAAGGTACAGGCGGCTCAGCGTACACTTAGCAATCCAAGAATTGTAAAGGATTCTTCAATGGAAGCCGGGCGGAAGGTGACCTGGGATTGTGTGTACTTTGGAAGTTATCCGCAGACAGAAGTTGTGGAAAGTGGTAGTGAGGAAGAAACTGCTTTAAAAGGAATGAACAGATATTGTGTGACAAAGTACCAGTCGGTAAGTAGTAACGTTTTTGCGGCAATCGAAAATGCATCCTATGATGCGAATGGGGATGCAACTGTAGGAGGGACAAAGTACCGCCGGATGAAAGCCGGGGATGCGACATACGATATTAGCGGAAGTAATGAGCATTATAATTGGAAAAATACTTCTACTTATCATTACTTTAAATATGAACCAATCAAATGGCGTGTCTTAAACAGGAAGGGTAACGATGCGCTGCTTCTTGCAGATATTGCGTTAGATGATCAGAGATATAATACGAATTATACAAGTGTAACATGGGAAACAAGCAGTATGCGAAGCTGGCTGAATGGTTATGGGGCATCTGTGAATCAGCCAAAGACAGACTACAGTAGAAAGAACTTTATCAATTCGGCCTTCACTTCTGCGCAGAGAAGTGCCATTAAGAAAACTAATGTTGTAAATGCCAACAATATTTATTACGGAACAACAGGTGGAAAGAATACTTCCGATAGAGTATTCCTTCTCTCTGATTCAGAAGTCTATAGCACAGATACGGCAGTAGATTATGGATTTGTAAAAAACTACAATACATATGATGAAGCGAGAAGAAGCCGGTGCAGTACCTATGCGTATGCGATGGGTACATACAGAAGTGCAAATACATCCTACAGAGGAAATATATGGTGGTGGCTCCGCTCGCCGGGCTACGATAGCGGTATTGCGGCCGAAGTGAATTGGGATGGCTGGGTCGACAGGTGTGGCGATTTTGTCCACAGTCCTAGTGAAGGTGTGCGGCCCGCCTTGCATTTGAATCTCTCATCCTCTAATCTCTATTCCTACGCCGGAACAATATGCTCGGATGAGATGAAGTCTGGGGAGCGGCAGAAACAGACAAATTATAGCTGGGATGAAGCAAGTGGAACGCTAACGGTGACGGGAAGCTGTGATATGGAAGATTATTCGGCTTCTTCTCCTGCACCATGGGCTGGATACCGGAATAAGATTAAGAAGGTAATTGTGGAGTCCGGGGTGACGGGAATTGGTTCTTATGCATTTGAGAATTGTAAGAATCTTTCTTCTGTGGAGATAGGAAATACGGTACAAAAGATAGGAGAGGGTGCATTTAGCAACTGTCTTACATTGAAGTCTGTTACGATACCGTCGAGTGTGGATACGATTGCGTACGGAGCGTTTTGGTGGTGCCCGGATTTGGATACGGTTTATTTTGAGGGAAATGCTCCGGAGATGGGGGACGAGATTTTCCACAATATGTCTCTGACGGTGTATTATGTGGCGAATGATAAGACATGGACGAGTGCGAAGCGTGGCAATTATGGTGGACATGTGACATGGAAGACATGGTACGGTAACCGGGAAGAAGGAAGTATTTATGTAGATCCGATGAATCTTGGAGAGATTTCCGTAAATAATAAAGGAAAAGGATATTCCTGGTATACGCTTACCGATGCGAAAGGCAGCCCGATTGCCGATACAGAAATAGAGTATACGATAGGAAGTACCTGCAAGACCACAAAGACAAATGCGCGTGGGGAGTTTGCAGTGGCCAGCCCAACAGTAACGAAGGACACGGAGTTTACTGTGAAGATAACGACAAAGGATGCAAGACCGTTGAAGAATGTCTCGCAGTCTTTTACTGTAAAGGTAACAACACTTTCTTATTCGAGTGAGTATACGCTTTCAAACTCCATTACCGGAGGTGGGACATTAACGACACCGATTGCTGGTGGAGGCGGCGAGTCAGAAGTGGGAGGACGTTCCATTATAAAATACCAGACAGATGATGAGGGGACACACCTTACATTTCAGCAGGCAATGGATGGAACGTATAAAGGTTCTGTGGATAATTCAACAAAAGCGGTGACGGATAAGTTACTAACAGGTGTTTCTAGCTCCTGTATTCCGGCAGTAAAGGGAAGCAGCAATGCTTCTTATAAGAACAGTATAACGGGAGGAATGTATTTTGATAATTACATTCCAAAAGACCCGGATCAGTCCTTGCAGATTACAGCGGCATTGCTGATGATGGGAAATGGTACAAATACTACTTCTATATGGAAAAAAGCGCTTGGAAATACCCTTTACAATATGACAGGCTCTAAGATTAATAACGTTGGTGTATCAACTTCAACAAGCTTGGGAAGCAGCGGAAAGCTGACCTGGGGAAATGGAAGTCATTTATCCTCTCTTGTTTCGGCAGGAAGTAAGACAAACTATGCGAGCAGAATGGAGTTAAATGAAGAAAAGAAAACATTAAGTAGTTCGCAGAGCTTAAAAGCAGAGGATTCTCTGAATGTCCTTTCTTTAAAACCGATAGCGGCAAATGCGCTTTCCAGTAAAAAGAATAATGCGGCAGGTCTTTCTATAACACAGGATACTTCCGGGGGATATAGTGTTTCAAGTAACATGACAGACGGAAAGGAAAATGAGATTCTCTTAGGGAAAACTTCTAGTTCTGATGTGAGAAAGCTGACACTTTCAAAAGAGTCTTTGAACACCCTTTTAGAAAATCAGAGCAATGCGAAGTTATTTGCAGATGGAACGATTTCCACATTGGGAACCGCGGATTTTGTCAATGGTGTAAAAGGGGTCTGGTCTTCCGATACACAGGGTACGATAAAGAATTCGAAAAAAATCGGAGCCGGTGTGCAGATTTCTGGTATTGCCATGGGATATCCGAAGGAAAAGCCGGTATTGAGTGTGAATTGCTCTTTTTCCGGTAGTCAGGAAGTCAGCTACGATTATGCTTCTTATGCATGGAATCAGGGCAGGCAATATGTTTTATCTGAATCCGATATCAGTGATAAAAGTAATGAGATGGCAGAAAATAAAGTAAAAGATATCGTAAATAATGCGTTGATCGGTTCTGCCGCATCCGTAGGAAAATGTTTTGATTCTCTTATGGGAAGTCTGAAAGATACCGTAAATAAAGGAAAAGCCTATGTCAGTGGAAAGAGTGCCGAAATACAGGCAGGTATCACAGCGATTACAAACGATATTAAGAAATCAAGGGCAAGGTCTTTTGCAATCATGGCAGTAAATGAAGGGGAAGAAGAACAGTCTGCGGCAGCAACAATGGGTTCCTCCTATATGGTACAGCTTTATGATAAAGAGGAAAAGATTCTTGAAGATACCGAAGTAAAGAAACAGGCGGCAACACTTACTCTTGCTTATGATAATACGATGTTAAATGCAGCCGGTGTGGATGAAAATACACCAGTATACATTTACCAGTATGATGAAGAAAGAGGAATCTATGTCTGCCGGACAGATTCTGCACAGGATAAAGGGAAAAAAGAAGTTTCTGTACCGTTAGAGAAAAACGAAGAATATATTCTTGGCGTGGATGTGTCCGCACCAGAAGTATCGGATATGAATGTATCGAATACAACCGCTTCTCCTGTTTTTTCAGCAAAAGTAATTGACGGAAATGGTGTTAAAGATTTCGAGATGAAGCTTGACGATAAAGAAATCGTTAATGCCGCATCTTTTACACAGTATTATAACGAAAAGACAGGTAAGTTCACTTGTCCGTTAAAAGGACTGACTGCAGGAAAGCATACGGTGACAATCCACACAGAGGATACACTTGGAAATAAGACAGAAACACCGTATACTTATGAATTTACAGTTGATGATAAAGCACCGGAAATCACAGAGGCAAATCTTTCTTCAGACGAATTATTCACAGAGGATTCCGTTTATGTAGAAGCAAAAGTAACAGATGATACTGCGCTTGATAAAGTAAACTGTGTTTTAGAAGATGAAGAAGGGAATATCGACTATGAAGAAATGACAGAGTTAGATGATGGACTTTTTAATATTGGTTTATCTGACTTTAAAGACAGAGGAAAGTATAAAGTTTCTATCATGGCAGTCGATAAGGCTGGAAACAGCAATGTATATACATTGAAAAATGCTCTTAAAGTGTACAATGCACAAAAGAGTGGTTTAGACATCACATCTCTTACGATAAATAAAAATACAGGGAATATGGAAGTTTCTGTTGTAAACCATGATTTTGAAACGAGAAAAGGTACGCTTCTTATCGTAGGATATGATAAATCAGGTAAGATGGCTGGCACCGTATCAAAAGAACTGTCCATAGCGGAGAATGGAACAAAGAACGATTCTGAGAAATGCATGGAAAATGTTACAGATATACAGGCATTTATCCTGTGCGATGGTAATACTATTGCAGACTGCTGTACTTATACACCAAACGGTCTGATAACAGAAGATATAAGTGCAAGTGAAGAATCGGTTATTCAGGGAGAAAATGGGCAGTATACCTTTGACCTTGTAAATAGTGATGCATTAGAAATCAAAGAAGGAAAGTATTATACACTCACAGCAGTAAAAGGAACAAAAAACGCACAGTATGTACCAAACCTTACAGATACTGATACCATTTGCGGAGTAAAAGCACAACAGGCAATGAAAACACAGTCAGGTACAGCAGCGATAAACTTTGGAACGATAAACATTGCAAAGGAGAAAGAAGTAAGCTTTTATCTGATTGGAGCAGGTAAAGTGCAATATATACAATCCTTTAGTGGAACGGGCGAAGAAACCTGCAAACACAAGAATGTTGTAACAGACCCACGCAAAGAGCCGACTTGTACAGAAACAGGATTGACAGAAGGAAGCCACTGTGGAGATTGTAATGCTGTACTTGTAGAACAGAAGGTGCTTCCAGTAGCAGGACATAAAGAGGTCATTGATCCAGCGGTTGCGCCGACAGAAACAACACCAGGCAAGACAGAGGGTAAACATTGTTCCGTATGTAATGCAATTCTTGTAGCACAAAAAGAAATCCCGCCAACAGGGAAAAAGCCAACAGATAATACAGGAAGTGACACAAATACCAGTACAGAAGATACAACAAAACCAGATGGAAAAGGAGATACGAAGCCAGCAGAAAATGCTCTCTTAAAGATAGGCACACAGGTAACTGATAAAAAGACAGGCGCTGTTTATAAAGTAAATGGAATCCGGACAGTAGAATATAAAAAATCTTTAAAAAAGACAACTTCTATAGCGATTCCGTCCGTAGTAAACATAAAAGGAGTAAAATATCAGGTAACTTCTATTGCGCCAAAAGCTTTTATGAATAATAAAAAGCTTAAAAAAGTAGTAATACCGGCAACAATAAGAAGCATTGGAAAAAAGGCATTTGCCGGATGCAAAAACTTAAAGAAGATTACAGTAAAGACTCCATATCTTACAAAGAAATCTGTAGGAGCAAAAGCCTTTAAAGGAATCCATGCCAAGGCAGCAATAAAAGTGCCAAAGAAACAGAAAAAAGCCTATACGTCTCTTTTTAAAGCAAAAGGAGTAGGCAAAAAAGTAAAAATTAAGTAACAGGAACCTGTTTTTAATAGGAATGTATCTCTGATTTAAAAACATAAAATGCCTTATACGAAGTGAATCGTATAGGGCATTTTTATGTTTTGCCAAAAGTATTTCTCTTATTGCGATACCTCACTAAAGCAAGTATAATATGAAATATAACATATTTTCAAGAAAAGAGGTGCAATTATGGGAATTTATTTGAATCCAGGGACAATAGAATTTCAGGAGAGTATAAATTCAGAAATATATGTAGATAAGACAATGCTTATTGAGAGAACAAATGCAGCTCTTAGAACAAAACAAAAGTATATGTGTATCAGCCGGCCGAGAAGATTTGGAAAGTCGATGGCGGCGGACATGCTTGCGGCGTATTACGGAAAGGATTATGATTCGGCGCAACTGTTCGCTGGATTAGAAATTAGCCATTGTGAGACATTTTCCACACATTTAAATAAATATAATGTTTTTAAGATAAATATGCAGGAATTTTTAAGCATGACACAGAATGTAGATGAGATGCTTAAAGTACTTCAGAAAAGGCTGATTAAAGAATTAAAATATAACTATCCAGAATATGTAGATTGTGATAATCTGGTGTTTGCTATGCAGGATATTTTCTCTTATACGGGACAATCTTTTATTGTTTTGATTGATGAATGGGACTGCTTGTTTCGTGAATATAAACAGGATGAAGAGGCGCAGAGAAAATATTTGGATTTTTTAAGGGTATGGCTAAAGGATAAAGCATACATCGCTCTTGCCTATATGACAGGAATTCTCCCAGTTAAAAAGTACGGAACGCATTCTGCATTAAATATGTTTATGGAATATTCGATGACAGATCCTGGAAATATGGCAGAATATTTTGGTTTCACAGAAAAGGAAGTAGAGAATCTTTGCATAGAATATGGAATGAGTATAGAGGAAACAAAAGCATGGTATAATGGGTACGGTCTTTATAGCCATAACAAACAGGAGGATATTTTATATTCTATTTACAATCCAAAGTCAGTTGTAGAGGCAATGTTACGTCACAGATTTGGTAACTACTGGAATCAGACGGAAACTTACGAAGCTTTAAAGATATACATTCAGATGAATATGGACGGTTTAAAAGATGCAATTATTGAAATGCTTGCGGGTAATAGCGTAAGAATTAATATAGGTACCTTTCATAATGATATGACGACATTTGCAACGAGAGATGATATTTTGACGCTGCTTGTGCATTTGGGATATCTTACTTATGATGTAGAAAAAGAATCCGTTAGAATTCCGAATAAAGAGGTGGCTCAGGAATATATCAGATGTGAGATGACTCCCACCTCTATAGGTGGCGAGTAGCAAATCAGTATCAGTGTGGGAGTCAATCTCCCATCTGATATAGCCTCCGGCAGGATTGCAGAGATGCGCAGAAGAAGTATGTCATGCATTGCATGACGCGCATCTCGCAGCAAGAATGCCGAGGCATTCTTGAATAATGCAATCAGTACAATGGATTGGAAAGAGGTAATTTCTTCTATAAATAATTCAAGAAAATTATTAGAGGCTTTATGGAATTTAGACTCAGATAAAGTAGCAGCAGGAGTAGATAAAGCGCATGAAGAAATCTCTATTCTCCAATATAATGATGAAAATTCATTGAGCTGTACGATTTCACTGGCATTTTATTTTGCAAGAGAATACTATACGATGATACGGGAACTGCCAACAGGAAAAGGTTTTGCGGATATTTGCCTGATACCACGAAAGCTTCATATGGATAAACCAGCAGTGATTATTGAATTAAAGTGGGATAAGAGTGCATCGGGTGCGATTGCACAGATAAAGGAGAAAAAATATATAGATGCTTTATCAGAATATCAGGGAAATTTGCTTTTGGCAGGAATTAATTATGATAAAAAAATAAAAAAGCATACTTGCCTGATAGAGAAGGTAGATTATAAAAAGTAAAGAGGTGCTAAAATGACAACAATTTTATGCTATGGGGATTCAAACACATACGGTTATAATCCGGTAAATGGTTTGCGTTATCCAAAAGATGTACGTTGGACAGGTGTATTACAGAAGATGCTCGGAGAGGAGTATGAGGTGATAGAAGAGGGCTGCAACGGAAGGACAACAGTTTTTGAGGATGCAAAGGAGCCATGGAAGGCGGGTCTTGGATATTTAAGGCCTTGTCTTAATACGCATAAACCGATTGACTTTGTGATCATGATGCTTGGCAGTAATGATTTAAAAAGGATGTTTCATGCATCTGCACAGGAAATTGCGGATGGGGCAGAAGAGCTGGTCAAGGTCATAAAGGAATTTACAAAAGAAAAACAGGGATATATTCCAAAGGTAGTTGTGGTGTCTCCGCCGGAGATTGGAAAAGATATTGCGAACTCAGAGTTTGCACGTTCATTTGATGAAGATGCGATTATTCGTTCAAGGGAGCTTTCTGTTTTATATGAGAGAATTGCTAAAAAGTATGGTTGTATTTTCTTTGATGCGGCAAAGGTAGTGGAGTCATCAAGAGTAGATTCTTTACATCTGATGCCGGAGGCACATAAGAAGTTAGCAGAAGCATTTTATGATAGGATTTCTTTTTAGATTGGCACTCGACTATTGACATGGCTAATAATATCTGTATAATAAAGTTAGGCAAAGCAAATGGCCTTGAAAGAAGGGATATTATGTTTTTTTGGAAAATAGATGATGAGACGATAAGGTGCCTTATTAATAAAGAAGAGATTGGGCAGATGGGTTTTGATTTAAATGAATTGAGTTCGGATAATGATTTGATGGAAGAATTTCTTAATGCGATTATTGCGAATTCTAAGAATTATATTAACTGGAATACGGATAATGGTGTGCAGAATTATATTGCAAGAGCATTACCTTCGGAACAGTTTCTCATTACGATCAGTTGTACCTTTCAGGATGTAGCGATTGACCGGGATTTAGATCAGATCAAGAAGATGACGACGGCATTAAGAGAGAGGATTTCTGATGACCGGATTGACAGTATTTATTCTATGAGCGGAGAAGAAAAGGAACGGGAGTTTGAGGCTTTAGCAAAAGATCTCCATGATGTATGTATGGGAAATACAACAGAAAAAGAAGAACAAGAAGAAAAGGGAGCAGAGAAGACAGCGGCAGGGAATGTATCTTCAGAAATGCCTAAAGATTCTGCTAAAGATATGGTATCTTCTAAAGAAGCGGAACAGGGAGGGGCAGAACAGGCGGTAAGACCACATATTCCGTCCCAGAAGCTGATTTTTAAAGAGTTCCGTAATCTGATTGATTTTTGTTCTCTTTTGAATAAAGATTACTTTATTCCGTCAAGTCTCTATAAAGATTCAGAGGAATATATTTTGTTAGTAGAATTTCCGATAGAGATGGATAATTCAAAGATAATCACTTTTATGATTACAGCAGAAGAATATGGAGCAGAATGTTCAAACCAGAGGCTTGAGGGATATTATTTGTCAGAACATGCAAAGTTACTTATTAAAGATAAGGCAGTAGAAACGCTTTATCGTATGAATTGATTTTGTAAATGAACAGAGTATCATAGTAAAATGTGTTATGATTTTTTGCTATATCAGACAGCAAGAATGTCGGGACATTCTTGAATTTATGAGAAAGCGGGAATTATACATAACCAAATAAGAAGAATTATGATATACTAACAGGGAGTCGGTTGCAAAACAGATTCCTTGTTTTTGTTTATCTCAGTCGAGAAGACTCCCGCCTCTTTCAGGTGGTGATTGATTAATAACTGTATTGCGTTTGAGTTTTACAGGAGAAGTGACAGAGGATGATTAAGCAGTTGTAAAAGAAAGGAACGAAAACAGATATGGATTTATCAGATGTAAGAAAGAATATTGACCGCGTAGATGGAGAGATTCGCAGACTTTTCGTAGAACGTATGACTCTGGCAGATCAGGTTGCCTGTATTAAAGCGAAAACAGAAGATAAAATTTATAAACCGGACAGGGAAGAAATCATTATTAAGAAACAGACAGAAGGAATGAAGCCGGAGTTAGTAAGAGAATATACAGCATTGATCAAGAGAATTATGGAAGTAAGCCGTAAGTATCAATATGGAAGAACATTAGAGCTTCGTCAGTGTTTTCCATTTGAATATACGAAGGTGCCTGCGGTAATCTTAAAACCGGCAATGGTAAGAGAAGAATTATATACCTGTGAAGACTATTCAAAAGATAAAGTGATTACGGTAGCCTCTTATGAAGAAGTGGCGGATTATATTAAAGAAGGCAAGGCAGATGCGGGAATCGGTATTATTGAGGAAGTTGGAATCGGAGTATCAGATGAACTTCATAATCTGCTTGCAGAAAAAGAGCTGTATATCACGCATTGTAAAGTGCAGGAAGACGGGGGCGTGCGCCGTAAAGTCGTTACTTTTGTAGATACGCTTGTTGTACTGCCATCGCATAATCGTGTAAAGATTATGTTTGAATGTCCGAATCACAGCGGAAGTATCAGCAGTATTTTATCTATGATTTCTGATTATGGAGTCAATCTGACGGAGATTCATTCCCGTCCGTTTTGGAAGGATAATAGCTGGAACTATAAGTTTTTTGCTGAGCTGAATGCCAATATTGATACAAAAGAAATACGTGCATTACTATACCAGCTTTCTCAGGAAACAGAATATTTAAAGATTCTTGGAAGCTATGCCTGTGAAGGAGATTTTTAAAATGGATTTTTTAGAAGAAAAAGTATTTGACCGGGAGCAGTATGATACCTATATCCGCCGCATTCATTATGATGACCGGGATGCGGTCATGTATGAGAAAATGCTCCATTTCCTTTTCCCTTATATTGTGGAAGAACGAGGGATGGAAGATCGTTTGGGACTGATGGAAGAATATATTCACTGGAATGAACAATTAATAGAGAAGTGTCTGTATCATTTGCCGCATGATGTGCCTTATATTAATATTTGCCGGGCGTATCAGTCTGTTGTGTTGCTGCTGGCAGGTAAGTTAAAAGAAGGAATAGAGCAGCTTAGAAAGATTGGAACAGAGAATTTTCAATATGATGGAAAAGCACCAAAAGTGATCATGACACAGGATGGGACGATTTATAAACCGGTATCAAAGCTGTTTCTTTTATATAATTATGCAAAGGTGTTGAAAAAAAAGGGAGATTTTGAAGGCCTTGAAGCTTTCAAGAAAGAATTTCCTCATGCATTTACTGTTTATGGTGATGAAGGACATACAGAACATGACCTGTTTTACAGGCAGCAGGTAGAACAATACGAAGATGTATTGTTTTATCCGATCTATCAGAGAGTTTATAAAGCTGGACGGGGACCGCAGGATTTCTTTGTTTATTATGATGTGGAAAAGTCGGTGCCTGTTTCACATATAATTTCAATTTAATAGCATTTAATATTTTATGGAGGGAAAACGAATGAAGGAATATTCATTAGGAACAAAGTGCGTACAGGGAGGTTATACACCTGGTAATGGTGAGCCAAGACAGATTCCGATCATACAGAGCACAACATTTAAATATGAGACAAGTGAGGCAATGGGCCGTCTTTTTGATTTAGAAGAAGAAGGATATTTTTATTCCAGATTACAGAATCCTACGAATGATACGGTTGCAAGAAAGATTTGTGAATTAGAAGGCGGAACGGCTGCAATGCTTACTTCTTCCGGTCAGGCAGCATCCTTTTATGCGGTGTTTAACATTGCTTCCTGCGGAGACCACATTGTATCCTCATCTTCTATTTATGGTGGAACATATAATCTTTTTGCAGTAACAATGAAAAGAATGGGAATTGATTTTACATTTGTTTCCCCGGATTGTACAGAAGAAGAGCTGAATGCAGCCTTTCAGCCAAACACAAAGGCGGTTTTTGGAGAGACCATTGCGAATCCGGCACTTACGGTATTAGATATTGAGAAGTTTGCCAGCGCAGCCCATGCACATGGGGTACCTTTAATCGTAGATAATACTTTTGCAACGCCGGTAAACTGCCGTCCGTTTGAATGGGGCGCAGATATCGTTACACATTCCACAACAAAGTATATGGATGGCCATGCCGCAGGCTTAGGAGGCTGTATTGTAGACAGTGGAAACTTTGACTGGACAAAGTATCCGGAGAAATATTCGGGACTGTGCACGCCAGATGACAGCTACCATGGTGTGATTTATACAGAGCGTTTTGGTATCGGTGGAGCGTATATAACAAAAGCAACAGCACAGCTTATGAGAGATTTCGGAGCAATGCAGTCCCCACAGAATGCATTTATTTTAAATCTTGGATTAGAAAGTCTTCATGTCCGTATGAAACGTCATTGTGAAAATGGACTGGCAGTTGCAAAGTTCTTACAGCAGCATGAAAAAGTTACCTATGTAAATTACTGTGGTCTTGAAGGAGATGCTTATCATGAACTGGCAGAAAAGTATCTTCCAAATGGTTCTTGCGGTGTAGTAAGCTTTGGTGTAAAAGGTGGAAGAAAAGCAGCAGAGAATTTTATGAAACATTTAAAAATCGCGGCAATTGAAACACATGTTGCAGATGCGAGAACCTGTTGTCTGCATCCTGCAAGTGCAACACACCGTCAGATGAATGATGAAGAGTTAGAAGCATGTGGCGTAAAACCAGACTTAATTCGTTATTCCTGTGGTTTAGAGAATGCAGAAGATTTAATTGCAGATCTTTCCCAGGCATTAGAGCAGATTTAATATTCAGATTCAGATATAGAAAGCTGTAGGGGTATGAAAGTATTTATATCAGATGTGAGATGACTCCCACCTCTGTAGGTGGCGAGCAACAAATCAG
>ERZ857693.2815-NODE-2815-length-16027-cov-3.670173_pt1 | contig 16027 bp, 13 predicted proteins | sample MGYA00519765_ERZ857693 | MGnify/ENA primary metagenome ERZ857693 (study PRJEB31778, sample SAMEA3449354) | human gut metagenome | biome: human gut; feature: human-associated habitat; material: faeces | place: United Kingdom | collected 2010/2012 ... | reverse complement strand
GGGGTATAGCTCAGTTGGTAGAGCAGCGGTCTCCAAAACCGCGTGCCGAGGGTTCGAATCCTTCTGCCCCTGCCAGAGTGCTTATTCGGACAAGATCAAGAATTACTTCTTGATTTTGTCCCAACAAGCGGTATAAGGCTATACGCCTGTTGGTATTGGAACGGCTAAGCCGTTTTTTACTTAATTGATGTCTTTCCTTTTGACGTGATCATGTTGATCCCTAGTCATCACAGCTCAGAGTGACAAGCTCTGAATATGCTGCTTGCTGTCGGTTACGCCCCTTGCACTGCCACAGCAGTGACGCTCGATTACTTTCTCGGTAGCTCAGCCTCACAAGGCATATATACTTGCTAGAGCTGTTAGAGCAGCTCATCACGGCACGTACTAGGTATCTGCATATATGCAGGCTCGCTAATGCGAAGCTGTTAAGTACGACTGAAAAGATCAGCAGTTGTCTGAGATATCGTCGAGGTTACTTCATCAACCTTTATTCTTTTTAAATTGCTGTCAGCCGCCTGATCCGACTGTCAGACGGGTACAAAAAAAGCATTTATCAGAAGTTATTTGTAAACTTTCCGATAAACGCTTGACAAATGTATCGTAATCGTGTATACTAAACACGAAACAAAGCATTCACTAAGGTCATCAGAGGTTTTGCTACAACTTCTGGGACTGATATACTTTCTTACGGCTAATAAGAAGTATATCCTGTGGGTGCTTATTTTTTTGCACTCACTTGCTTTACGTGTTCAAATATACCACACTAGCGTGTATTTGTCAAGTGTTTTTTCAAATATTTTGGCTAAATAAGTTTGATTTGTTCATTATAGCCATTTTATTGTATAGCAATTTAGTTCAAATATTCGTATTCTTGAACATAGACAGCCCTACCACGTGTGGTAGATTAATAAAAAATATAGGGAGAAAAATTAATGGGTGAAATAAGAGAAACAGATCTTTTTACTTCTGAAAGAGATAATTATTCTAATGCAATATACAGATTAGAAAAGGAGATAGCTTCTAGTCAATCAGAACTTAGTAAAATACGGATGAAAATCTCTGATAAAGAGTCTGATATAAGAAATTTAGATCAAATAATTCAATTAAATTATAATGAATCTAATGTTATTGATAACAAGCTTTCAAGTTGTTGTGATAAATTATTAAAGTATAAAAAATCTATGATTTTGTTTTTGATTGCTTTTTTAGTTATTTACAAGCTTTCTGCGTATATTGATTTTTCTATTATTAGTTTTATTTTTTTGGTCTGTTTGTTATGTGCTGTTTTTAGTGCTATATTTTTCTTGCATTATTATGTTAATAGGAAAAGTTTAAGGTATAAAAATGATTCGCTGCGTGCGAATTTACAATCTGATTTATTAAAAAAGCAGGCACTTGATTCAGAAATTGGCGAGTTGTTTAAAAGAAATGTTGAACTTGAATCGAAGATAACAGATCACATGTCAAACATTGAGGAATTTAAATCAATAATGGAAAACTATAACAACTTCAATAAATTGGCAAATGACTTTAAGGGTAAATATGGTGAAGTATTTGATGAGAGTTTTAAATTTGCTTTTTATCCTAGAAATTCAAGCACTAATAAATTATTTACTTATCTAGCTAAATTTGATGAATGTTCTTGTTATAAAAGTGTGTCGTTATTATCCGAAAAAGAAAAAATGCTGTACACAATATTAAATAAATTTTGTCAAAATAAATCTTACTTGCTTTTTTCTAAAGTAAGATTTATGGATATCATCAATCTTGGAACTGTAACATCACAATATTTTAATAATGAAAAAAATAAGGAAAATGTCATTGAGTTTTATCAAAATATAATTAAGTCAAAACATATAGATTTTGTTTTGTATAACAGTAATTTTAAGCCAATTCTTTGCATTGAGCTTGATGATGAATCTCACTTTAATGAGAATAACAAGTTTTTTTCTTATGACTCAGTAAGAAATCAAATACAGAAAGATCTGATATTGTCTTATTGTAAAATTCCATTGTTACGAATTGATATAGATAATATCAATAATCTAATAAATACTCGATCTTACGATTCGTTTCATAATAAAATTACTGATTGTATAAGGAACAAGCAACATGTATATTTTTACACAGAAGAAAACGTAAACAAGTTTAAATCAGTTGTTTCAAAATATCATGAACAGCCCTACCACGTGTGGTAGGGTGTTCATGATATTTACAAATTTTCTACAAAAGAGTATAATATTCTTATGATCTTTAAATTTTGAAAGAGGGGATTAAGTTGAAGATCAACAAGAATATCACTTTGGAAAAATATATTGCAGAGCAATGGCTGCCACGGAAGCAGTATGAGGTCAAGGTCAGTACATACACAAGATACTGTGGACTCACCCGAAGAATAAATGCTGCTCTTGGCTCTGAAAAGCTAAGGGATATTTCTGTTATGGATATTTATTCTTTCTATGATGATCTAAGAGAAGCTAAGTCAGAGCAGATAACCTTTACTCCAAATGAAACTTGCAGACGATTGCTAAAGGATGGATACACAAGACCAGAAACTGTTCGCCTTACAGGAATGGGCATGGGGACAGTCGATTCTTTGAGAGCGGGTAAGGATGTTAGTCTGGTTACGGCTCAGAGGACTTCCGCATTGTTGCTTTTGCCAATTGATATGCTGTTCACCGAGAATGATTTTCTCCTTTCGGACAGGACTATCATGCACTATCATAGACTGTTGTATTCCATATTCAAGGACGCTGCATATGACGGAGTTATCAGGCACAACCTTATGGCTAAAGTCAGGGTGCCTAAGCTCGATCTTTCTGAAGAAGCACGTTATCTTGATCTGAAAGACGCTGAAACTGTTCTTTCGACACTTAATGAATGTGGTAAGTATCCATACACAGAGCTGTTGACGCTCATTCTATTTACTGGAATGCGCCGTGGCGAAGCCTGCGGTCTTGAATGGGAGGACATAAACCTTGAACAAGGCTCGATCACTGTTCGTCGTTCGAGTTATTATCTCCCTGGCTTAGGTACATACACAGATACGCCTAAAACAAAGCTGTCAAAGCGCATAATAGCTATCAATGAGAAAGTTATCAATATTCTTCTTTCGGTCAGACGGCGGCAGTCGGAGCTTGGCATAGTCAGTAAAAGAGTGTTCACCTACAGAAACGGGAAGCCATTAAATCCAAGCTCTGTTACAAAGTATTTTCACAATTTCATAGAGGAACATGACTTGCCAAGCTGTTGTGTGCATACACTCAGGCACACCAATGCTTCACTGCTCATTGCTGCTAAGACACCGATTACAACGGTCGCTGGTCGTCTGGGTCACTCAACTCCTGAGATAACTCTGAGGTTGTATGCTCATCAGATGTCCGAAGAAAACAAGAAAGCTGCTGAAGCGATTGAGAAAATGCTGTAAATAGATTAAGCCCTACCACGTGTGGTAGGGCTTTGTGTTATTCAAAGTTACTAAATCTGGATAGGATGTTTGTCGATAAAAGAAAATTTTGAATCATAGTATCTAAAAACATATAATCATTGAATTGTTTGGCATATTCTCTTGGATTTTTCGTGAAAATATATTCATATAGTTCTTTTATGGTGAAATTAAATACATTATTCATTGATGTATTAGCGGTAAATAGTGTATCAAAATCATTTTTTAGTCCAATATTGTTGTAATATGCATTACAAATGTTAGTAAATAATTCTTGTCTATTTCCGTTTATAAATTCTTCATATTCGTTTATACTGTATAACTTTAATGCAACCAATATAGGTGCAACATATACACAGAGAAAATAATATGCATGTTGTTGTTTTTTATCATGAAAATCATCTAACTTAGTTAGGACATTTTTTTGAATAATTCTTACTTGCTTAAAATAGCGATCTGTCATTCGCATTGAGAAATGATAAAATTTTGCCAGCACCCTGTCTGCGCTATAGCAAATATCCATTTTGTATTCATCGTCGGACCACAATCCACGCAATTCTATAAATTTGTTTATGTCTATTAATTTCAAGTCAATTTTTAAATCAAAAAATCTGTCTAAATATTGATAAGCATTAAAATCAGTTCCATAATATTGTTTTATAGTATTTTGTAATTCACGTGAGTTTATTGCAAAAACAAATATAATATCTGGACTTGAAAAGTAGTGCTTGATACGTTCAAGTGTTTTTACAGCGTAAGTTGGGTTACATCGGTCTAGCTCATCTACAAATATTATTAATTTGTCACCCCGTTCTATTTTTATTTCTTGAAGAAAGTTTGATATTTCTTCTTTAAGATCTTTATTATTTTGTATTTGTGCAAATGGATTTTCACTTGATAATTTTCCAAGAGTATCTTTGACGTAAACATTAAGATATTTTATTGATAGCCTTTCAAATATTGATGTGAGTAAAGTCTTAGGAATTTGCCCTGCTTCATTTGTATAAAAATTTTTTATATCATAGTCAAAAGCCGTTATAATTTCGTATAATATAGAAAGCAATGGATCGGCTTCACCGTCATTTTCCCAGGCATCATAATATACAGTTATTTGTGAAACTCTGTTTATATCACCGAACTTGCCTTGGATATCTGTAGAGCAAGTTTTATCAAGCCTACCATTATATGCGTCTATAATCATCTGAACTTGTTTAATAAAAAATGTTTTTCCGCTTCCCCAGTCACCATCAAGAGCAATTGTGCAGTTATCATCAATGGAGTTTAACAAGCGTACAAACTGACTGAGTTCTTCAAATCGACCTAACTGGTCGTTAAGTAACGTTTCTCGAATGTTTTCTTCGGTTGGATTTAATACGGAAAATTTCATGGTTGTACCTCCTACAATGTTCTATTTACAGTATACAACATTTTTACAACTTTTTCAAGTCCAATATATTATATATAACAGTATTTGCAGAGTAAATGATATATAGATACTTGACATTTCGTTATATGTGTTGTATAATAATAGTGAAGTAAGCTTGACGAGCTTGCAGCGGTTGTCCTGACCGTGCAAAAATGGGAGCTATTAAAGACGGGAGCCCTACCGTATAAAATAAATGGGAGCTATCAAAGACGGAGACCCTACCGTATAAAATAAATGGGAGTTGTAAAAGGCGGGAGCCCTACCGAGCAAATAGGATCAAAAGCTGTGCATATGCACAGCTTTTTTGTTGAGGAGTATTATATGATTGAACTTAATATATATGATGTGAAATTGAAATATATTAGAGACTTACAAGATGTTGATAGCAATGTTATGTCGCAATCACCGCAGATAGCTAAATCCACTAGAATTTATGTCGGAGTCATCATAATGCTTAATGGTCAAAGTTACTGTATTCCATTTTCATCTGGCACTAAAGCGAAATTTCAAATAAAGAATAAAAATCCAGATATGATCAAAATTCCAGATCTACAGAGAAAAGATGAAAATGGTGCATATAAAACATTGGCAGTTTTGAATATTAACAATATGATACCTGTAAATGAAACTGTTATTGAGATGATAGATATACATAATTATAGTACCGATACAGTTGCTGTCCGAAATAGAAAAGCTTTAATGCAGAAAGAAATTAGATGGTGTAGAGAGAATGCGGATCTTATTGTAAGGAGAGCGCAAAAAGTGTACTACATGGTAACTGAACAGCCACAGAAAAATATCAATCTCACACGCCGTTGCTGTGATTTCAAAAAGCTTGAGGCTGTTCTTGAAAGACGTTTGGCTAAAGCGCAGTCAAACGAGTACGAGCCGAAAGAAAAAGCTGTTGCGGCAAGTGCAGAAATTCCAGTTAGACATCCAGCCATTATACGCAGACGCAAAAATACAGGCAGATCCCGTTAGGGGCTGCCTGTTCTCTGTTTATTGAAAAGCTTGATCAGAACTTTGAGCCGTCCGTCGTCATTATAGAAAAGCTGTTCGCCATAAAGTCTTTCAACTGCTTTGTCCAGATTGATATGGGCAAGCAGCAGCTCAGGCGGTAGGTCATTATAGACATTGCCGAGTGGCTGGTCTTTGTAATTCATTCGCAGCTCAAGTATCCTTGCAGCAAGCCGAGCGATATTTTCTTTCTGTTCAGTGGTGATATCTTCAGGAAAAGGGAAGTTCTTGTAGCATAGGATGTTTGAGTATCTGATACGCATATCAAGACGTCCGCAAAACATTCTTACCCAGGCATTGTGCATTGATGATGATAGCAAGCCGAAAACGAAGAGGTCTGTGTTTGGTGTTATGTACACGCTGTCATTGACCATTACACGCTCTTTGCAGTAGATAAGCGGTACATATTTTCTTTTTTCGGAGGAATGACGGGGAATGACAATACTGTTCGAGTATCCGCCGTCAGTCACAACATATTGGCGCATTGTTGTCGCCAGCATATTGTGCGCCGTTATAAATCTGCAAGTAAGAAGTCCGCTTTCTGTTCGCTGTTCGGCTTGGTATCTTGTAAGGATCGGCGTTTCTGTTCGCCGTCTTAGGAGCATTGTCGGGCGTCGATCGTCAAGTCCTTCAGGGTAGAGATATATGTCGTCATATTCTGTCAGATAAGCGTTGATATGTGAAACTGTTCTGGCACTATCATGACCGTCATCGGATACTGTCATAAGCTGCTTGTCAGGCATATCTTTAGCACTGAAAGCTGTTATAACACAGCTCAGGTCTATCTTTGAGTTTGATATATCTGATACCCAGCGAAAACTTTTGTATGCCCAATTTATGTGCATTTTGTACTTGTCAGTCACAGGCTCCCAGATGAACTGTACCTGCGAGCCTTGACAAACAGAATTGGTAGTTAGGAACGCACATTCTGTTCGTGGATGAGCGGCACAATACTGTGCGGCTTTAATTATCCAGCCTGCAGAGTAGTCTACTGACGCTGAAGCGGAGTCGGCAAAAAGCTGTGTTTGGCTGAAAGACTGTTCTTTGTGGTTAAACATGAATGGTGGATTTCCTACGATATAATCGGCGGAAATTTTATCCCAGTCAAAATTTAGAGCGTCTATGCAGCGTATATCACCACATTCGGAGAGGTCAACGGGAGATAGGGGCGTTTTAAACTGTTCGGCATAGCGCTTCTCCTCAAGTCTTGCCGTGGCAAACAAAGCTGTTCGGCATATGCAGGCAGCTTCTTCAGAAAGCTCCAAGCCATGAAAATTTCTGGTACTCAGAGGCTTGACCGATGATATTCCACGGGAGGCTATAAGACGCATTGCGGATAGCCCAAGATAGGACTCGATAAGAAAATTTCCGCCACCGCAGGCAGGGTCGAATACAGAGATCTTACCGAGCTGTTCGTAAAGCACAGCGATTTCTTCGGCACTTTTTGTTTCCGAAAATTGGTCAAGGAGCTTGTCTATCAACAGCTTGTCGATAACACGGTGAACGTTACGCAGTGAGGTGTAGTGAGTCCCTGTTGCACGCTGATCAGAACGGCTAAGTGCAGCCTGATGTACAGCTCCCATTATGCTCGGATTTACGTCGTTCCAGCTTATACGGCAAAGCTTCTTCATAGCGTGGTGAGTATCATCCGAAAGAAAAAGTTGTTGTGGTTTAGCCATGAAGGGCGGCAGGGAGGCGATAAGCTGCATAAATCTTGGCGGAAAAGACGAAGCTTCAGAGCTTAAAACAAGCTGAGTAAAGGGCTTTCCCAGGAAAATTCCACTTTCCTCACAGTAAAAGCAGAAAATGAGCTGCAAAAGAAAGCTTCTCACGTCATCAATGCTGTTCTTGTCTGAAACAAGCTTGCGAACAAGGTTTTGTAAGTCATATAAAGTTTTGTCTTTTATCATAACATATACTCCTAACATAAATTTTTCTTTTTCGGATAGATAAAACTAAGTGGGTCATAGATATGACCTGTCAAAATTGCCCCTACCCTTAAACATAAAATGGGGTCCCACTCGATTTTTTTCACAATTTTTCACATAACCCCTTGACAAATTCCCTAGATGGTGGTAGAATTTATGTAAATTCAGTGATTTTCTAGGGGTTGCTGGGTTATGAGTTTTGTGAGGACCGCTTTGGGCAGCGGTCCTTTTTTTGCACTTTTTTCGGATATGCCCAGTAACGAACTCAAAAACATAGTATCTGTTCTCTCCAAAGTCACCGCATGATGTGACCTGATAGCGCTTGTGTATGACTTTGAGAGAAATGAGCTTGTCCACTATTGCCATTAGCTCGCTGCGCTTCATACCGAGCATTTTGGCAAGGTCTGAGTAGCTGTGGAAAAACATTTTGCTGCTGTTCTGTTTGCATTTACAGAAAGCACAGTAGCACCTGAGTTCCTTTGCTGTCAGACGTTTAGCTGCCTTTCTGTCCACCCGAAAGAAACGAGATCCTATCTCTGCAAGAGTGTATGTATATGTGCTAAGATGTCTGTTAGCTTTGACGCAGCGCTCTCTGGATATGATAACGCCTGATGTAATGAGCCTTTTAGTTGCCCTTGCTACGGACTCCACACTTATGCCGCAGGCTTCTGCTATTGTAGTCTGCTTCACCTTAACGTATATGCCGTACAGGTTTTTGTTTCCGTAGGCTTGTGCAATAGAATAGAGAAATGCTGCCACAACAAAATCTTATGGGAGGATTTTCTTTTCTACAAGGCTGTTCGGCAGGTAATAGTAGCTGAATTTCATAATTGACCTCTTTACGTTATGTTTGATAAAACAGTTTGCTGTTTCTTCCTGAGTATCATATTGCTCAGCATTTCAAACTGTTCGTCTGTTATAGTGCTTCTGTTTTTTATCTTGGCTCTGTTGAGGAGCCTTTCAAGGGTATCTATGTCAATCTCCTGCATAGCTCTGCTCCATTCGCCGTTTGTAGCTTCATCGATAGCTTCAAGAGCGGCTTTCTGTGGAGATATCACCACACTGTCAGGTGAGTCAACAAATCTGTTCGGGATAGCTGTTGCTGTATGCTGGTGCAAACCATCATCACTATTGTTCTTTTCGGACAGATGATCCTCCTGAACGGCTTTTTGAGGTATAAGTATATCAAACGGTATAAGGATCTCGACGAGAGCTTTTCCTTCCGAAGAAAAAGCTATATCGTCAAGCTCTGCAGTGCCAAGATTGAGCTTGTAGAAGAACTTGAAATTTGACTCAATAGGGTACATACGGTGGTGCTTAACGATGGTGTCACCCTCTTGAAGAACGGCAAGCTCCGTCGGTGTTTTAAGCTGTTTCCCTTTATATGCTCTGTTCTCTGACAGCTCCTCTGAGAGCTTTCCTGAGTACGTCTTATACTGTACTGTTCTGCTTCCGAGAATGTTGCTGATGAACTGGTTAGTGTCAGGATCACCCGAATAGATGTATACCCAGTTGGCACAGTTTTCACGGATAGTCTTGGAGTCGTCATGATACTTTGCGTCCAGCTGGCTCAAGCCTTGTATGTACAAGTGCCAGCCTATATTTCTGCTTCGAGATACAGTTATTTTATTATCCATACCAGGTATGGTCACAAGATTGCAGAACTCGTCTAGTATATAATTCACTCGGCGTGGCAGCGCTTTCATACTGTTCCTCGTGAGATATTCTACCATACTGAGATAGCTTTGATTGATAAACATTGAGGCTATGACGTGTCTTGTAGGGCGGTCATCAGGAATGATCATGTATATTGCAAAGGGCTTTCCGCAAGAGATAAGATCGTCAAGGTCTATGTCATTGCCTGAGGTCAGTTGTGCGATACCCGTGTCAAGACCAAATATGCGGATATTGTCCGCTAGGGTTGCGAATATGCTGGCTCTCATGTCGCCCTTGGCAAAATTTGATGTTGCATATGCTGCCTTTGCAAGGGACCCTACAGGCAGGCTCTTAAATATCTCGTCAAGTCTGTTCTTTGTAATTACGTTTCCGAATGGATCTGTTTCCTCAACCTCCTGACCATATTCAATAAAGAATTGATAAACAGAATACATATTGACCTTATCGAGCTTGTCATGCTTATATCCTTGCTCGATCATGTAAAGTATCAGAGCTGAAAGCAGGGACTTTGCAGATGAGGGCCATATAGGATCTGATTTAGGATTGTTCGTTAATGTTGACGCCATTGTGTCGATATACTCGGATACCTTTGAAAGGTCAAGGTTGTTCTTTACGCAGTGTACATACTCATTGATTATGAATGTAAGTGGATTCCACCGTGAGGATCTGTTCGTGTCTCTTAGATTTAATATGACTACGTTATAGCCCTCTTTCTGCATTATGGGGTAGGTAGAAGAAAATATTTCTCCCTTAGGGTCATTGAATATCATGGACTGTTTGTCCTTGCCACAGGCGAATACTCGTGCCTGCTGAAGAACGTGGGACTGAGTTTTACCAGAGCCAGTTGTGCCGATTATAAGGGAGTGGTTGTTCTTTGGGTCAACATAGAAATACCCATATTTGCAGGCTATGAGCGGTCCTGTTTTTTCAGCTTTGTAAAGCTCCTTTTCAGGTATTCTTATAAGGTTTTTGTTAAGCTCTCGCTTTGTTGCCCATCTGTCGCTGCCTTCGAGGTCTTTGTAACCTCTCTTTATTTCTATCTGTCGTGATATTTTTGCAAAGATAACCAAAGATATGACGAAAGATAAGAAAAAAAGATCGCTGACCTCAAGCTGCTCAGGCTTTGTCCAGAAATATTCTTTCCGAATAGAAAAATTTGCCCACATTTCACCAACATTGCCTTGATTGGTCTGAGCTGCCTTGTTTATAGCGGACAGCTCATCAAGCAGATTAAATACCAGACATACGACTCCTGCTATTGTCGCTGTGAGGATAATAAGAAACAGTATCCGTCCTATTGTCTTTAGTATTTTATGCTCATCATTATTCATTTCTTATCCCCCTTGTCCTACCACGTGTGGTAGGGTGCATTATCGGCTATAAATCTGACTTATAGCCTGTTTGTATTTCTGTTCCTGTTCGTCACGCTCAACCTGGGCAAGAAGCTGCTGAGCCTTTGTCTGCATATTACTGCAAACACGCCGCATAACGCTGTTCGCCGTTGCGCCAAGATGGAGCTTCATCCTTATCTGTTCATGACGCTCTGCAAGAATTTTCTGTGCATATTCGTTACCGTTTTGTGCAGCAAGCCTCATCCAGTAATCTGACTGGCGGTATTTCTGTTCTTCTCGGTACATAAGAGCCAGCTTCAGCTGAGCCGACGAGTTATTGTGACCTGATGACTCAAGAAGATATTTTTCTGCTAACTTGCGATCATAATGCTCCTTTTTCAGATAGATACAACCGAGTGCGTACTGAGCGTATTCATTGTCTGCCTTGTCAGCACATGGCTTCAGATATTTCACAGCTTTTGTGTAGTCAAGCTTTCTATCTGTAAGATACAGCTTTCCAAGTTTATATGAGGCATACAGATTTTCTTTTTCGGAGGATGAAATAAGAAACTGTTCTGCTTCGTCAATACGATCCTGAGAGAGATAGAGCTTGCCAAGAGCATACTCGCCAATGCCAAGCTCATCATCTGACCCTGCAAGGTATTGTTTCAGGAACTGTTCGGCTTTGCTGTCATCCTGCTTTTCCTCGGTCATGTATATCCGTCCGAGAGAAAAAGCTGAATAAGCGTTGCCTTTCTCTGCAGACTTGATAAAAAGCTGTTCTGCTTCGTCAATTCGATCCTGAGCAAGACGCAGCTTACCGAGCTGGTACTGAGCCTGATCGTTACCATTATCAGCAGACTCCAGGAGGTATTTTTCCGCCTTTGCCAGGTCAACGTCTGTTCCTTTTCCCTTTAGATACATAGTACCTAGTCGATAGCTTATAGTGTCCTCGTGACTTTTCTCGTATATCGCAGTAAATCCAGTGAGTGCCTGAGTGTAGTGCTGCGTCGCTTTCTGTTCATCAGCTTTAACACCCTGTCCAAGCTCATACGCTTGTCCGAGGGCGTAGCTTGCAAAAGGCATATCACCTTTGCAAGCAAGGGCTTTCTCATAATAGCTGACTGCCATGGTCATATCCACTTCCACACCAGAGCCAAACTTATACATATTGCCCAGAGAGAAGTATGCAAATCTGTTCTCGCCTGCTTTTTCATAGTATTCTCTTGCAGCTTTGTAGTCCTGCACCGTGCCAAGTCCCTTGTCATACATCTTACCGACCCTGTACCATATGTAGGAATGCTGCCAGCCTGATGTCTGTTTGTCCAGCAGCTTCTGAAAACTATCGAGCGCCGCCTTGTAGTTCTGTTCGCTGAGTGAAGTGTGATCGTTATTTTCATCTGACATTATGTGATAGATCTTTCCAAGGTCATAGGTTGCAAGGACGTTTCCGCTATCGCTTTCCTGACTAAGTAATTCAAGCGCCGCAGGCAGGTCTTTGGGTAACTCCTTGCCGTTGGCTGTTCGTGAGCCGTACATGAGATCAAGCGCCTGCTTGTATCTGTCTGACCATTCAATTCTGAGCAGTGATTTCGTTTCTTTTTCGGAAAGATGAAATTCCTGCGGATATGGATACAGGTCAGCTTCAGGAATAGGAGGCTCGTCAAACCACATTTCATTTTCGGAAGGATGAGCGTCCATAGAGGCATACAGCGAATTGTAATATTCTTCATCAAAGCTGTTTGGCTGCGAATATTCTGGAATATCCATTATGACGCCTGTATCCGCCTCGTACCGTGGCGGCAGAAACTGTTCGCTGTTTTCATTTTCGGAAGGATGAGCCTGCGGCAGGGCAGAAGCACGGAGCTGTTCGGTAAGCGGTGCGAGATCATTGAGTAGCTGGTTGCCAAGCTCCTTATGAAAATCTGCAAGTCTGTTCGGCTTAAATGTAGCGTACAAATGACGCTCGCCTTCGCCATAGATCTTTCGGAGATATTCTGTTCTGCTGTCCAGCATTTCGTTATACTGCTTCCATAGACCGCTAAGCTTTTGGTCTGACGCTATAACTGCGTCAACCGTTTTGTCTATATCGTCACGATATGCTCTCATCTTTGGTCTGCCGTATTGCCAGCCACCCTCAGAGGGCAGCTTGTCGGCAAGTCTGATAAGCTGTTCAGCACAACCGCCGTATCCTGATGATAAAGCTGGTTTGATAGACTCCCTTTCAAGCTCAGTGAGCTGCCTGGAATAATCACTGCCAAGGACTCTGTTCACGATCTTTGACTTGAGCTTATCGAATGCTTTGACCTCGATACAATCCTTATCACGATATACCTTACAGCGGTCCTCACGCCGCTCATATTCGCATATGGAGAAATGTATGTGAATGTTATCAGTATTTGTATGTATCGCTCCTGTCCAATACACGTTGTCATTGTCGAGCTTATTGGACGTTGATATCATGGCGTTGATACCCTCACGACCTAACTCCTTTATCCCATGGACATCAAGCTTGCCGTCGCTCGTCATTAACCCGTTCTCTATGAGAAAGTTGTTATCAAAGGATACAACACCGTAATACTTAGGGCAGCCTGCGTCACGGCTCACTGTTTCGAGCTGACGGTATTTTTCTTTGTCACTTTCAGTTAGCAGGTCAGACTGTGCATTGAATAGTCCGTCTGATTTTTCTGAGTTTGACATATAGTCGATGAAGTCCTTGTATTCGTCATTGAGGTGACGGGTCTTATCAAAGGCTTCTGGACGATCCATGTATTCCAGAAAGTCGTAGCCGCCTATTGCCCAATCATAGGTGAAACCCAGTGAGAATACTACCGCAGGTGTTGACATAAGACATCTCCCTATTTCTTATTGATCGCTTCAAGTCTGTTCTTCAACTGCTTCTGATGAAATTCGTTCTTGCTCTCTTCCATCCAGCGGCAGGGGAGATCCTCGGCTGAGAAATAACCCTCGTCATCTGTGAACTGCATTTTCTCAATGAATGAGTTGAGCATATTCAGCAGGTGAAAATTCTGTTCCTGTATCTTGACGATCCTACGCCTGATCTCCACGATCTCATCTGGATGTTCTGGCTTGTTCCGTGCAGCGTACTCCTCAATCGCCCACTTGACTATCTTGGACTCAGTGGTGTCATTTTTCTCAGCCAGCTCTTTCAAAAGCCGGTTGCACTCCTCGGTGATAGCTATGGTTTTCTTCATTCTTTTTACCTTCTTTCTCGTTTCCATATTTGTGCAATTTTGGTGCTAAGACCACTCCAAGACCCAGTGAAAGACACAAGAGCATAAAGGTATGCCCCAGCAACCGTTGGAAAGCTCGGTAGTACCGAGCTTTATCCGTCCTAAAAGTGGGGTGTTTTCACCGTGATTTCTGTACAATGCCATACGTTTTCTGTATTATGCCATAATAATTCTGTACAATGCCATACGTTTTCTGTATTATGCCATAATAATTCCGTACAATACCATACATTTTCTGTACAATGCCATAACGTTTCTGTATCATGCCATACAGCGCTTTTTCACTTTCTTTCCGAAAAACAAAAGAAAAGTACCTTAAATTCTATTTTTTTTATCATTCTCTTTGGTTTCTTTTTCGGTGATTTCAGAGTAGAATACCGCACGTATATCATTCATTGTTCTGAGCATATCCTGCATTATGATCTCATTTTTCTGTAGCATATGCTCTGTGTTTTTCTTCTGTTCGTCAATGCTTTCTTTGCATATTTCACGCATAACAGGCGAAAAAGCTCGAAGAAAAAACTTGTTTTCTGAGGTGAGATACATTGAAATGACATAGGTTATAAACTGATTACGTGAAGTAAATCCCTCCTCTTTTATGACCTCATCCATTTGTTTGACAAGCTGTTCGTCAGTTATTCTTATTTTCATTTCCATTGACTTTTACCTACCATATAGGCTGAATATCATTGGCGCAAATTCGGTAAGAGCCGTCATGCCATATTCTTAATTCGCCTGTTACTTTTACTGATACGCCTGTTGTAAGATTTGCTCTTGCGTTAGTTGCATTCTTATTGTCACATACATAAACCATAAATTCATCATAAATAATACGCCTATCCTGCTGAGCAGGACGTGGTACTTTTATCATAAATGTAAGCGCATAGCTTGAATTTGGTACTTCTGTGATGTTGCTTGAAAGAAAGCCTTTTACTGTGATCTTGTTGTTTTTATTGGTGAAAGCCATTGTTTTTTACCTCCATTTTTATTGTAAATATTTTGCGGCATATTCATATTCTGTGCCGAATTTCTTTACTGTTTTCCAACCCTTTGTTCTGACTTTGAAAAGCTTTGGTGCGGTATAGAGAAAGAAAAAGTGTTCGTATGTGTATGGATTTACGCTTATAGGGAATGTGCCGTTGAGAACGTTAGCAGCCTTTTCTCCATTTATATCAACGCAATCCTCGGTGCTGACATTTGCTTTGTAGATCAGCATTACGTTTTTTCCGTCATTTGAAACATCACACATAACAATGTCGCTGTATGAAACAATAAGAGTTCTTCGTGGATATTTGTTCATATTATCAAGAGAAGTGATCTCAATATATGTTTCATATGCAGAAATTTCAACTCCTGTTCGTCTTGCACTGAGTAGAGATCTCATTATAAGCAGGGATATTACGATCAAGATAACGCCTGCAAACATTGCTATAGTGGATATCTTTTCCGAAGGAAAAATATCAGACAAGGGGATAATAATGAAGCCTACACACAACAGTATGAAAGCTTTTGTTCTTGCCGACGGCAGATTTTCAGGACAACCCGACAGTGTTTCAGCTTCGTATTTTTCACGCTCATCTTTTAGTGGATATTCAAAAAACAGTTCTTCATTCATTGCATTTACCTCAATTCTACAGTTATCATACAGCTTGCGGATACTGCTCTGTTATCCTCAGCTCTTGCCGTTATTATTGCTTTTCCTTTTGCTTTTGCGGTAACTCTGCCACTGCTGTCTACCTCTGCAATATCTGTTCGGTTGGACTCCCAGATTATATTTCCCACAGCATTTGAGGGCGAAATGACCGCAGTAAGCGTTGTGCTTTCGCCTGCATTAAGCCTAACATCATTGTTGCTATAGCTGCTTTCAAGTCTTAGCCCCTTTATCTCAGGGGGTATGGAAACAATCACTCTGGACAATATTTACAAGCTTATGCTGAATTTCGGAAAGC
>ERZ857693.2812-NODE-2812-length-16055-cov-9.023062_pt1 | contig 16055 bp, 14 predicted proteins | sample MGYA00519765_ERZ857693 | MGnify/ENA primary metagenome ERZ857693 (study PRJEB31778, sample SAMEA3449354) | human gut metagenome | biome: human gut; feature: human-associated habitat; material: faeces | place: United Kingdom | collected 2010/2012 ... | reverse complement strand
AATAATGAACTTAAATGCCGAAGTTTTATGACAAGGTAGATGTACTGAAAAAACCCGGATGGCTGAAAATCCGACTCCACCGCACTCCCGAATGGGGCGAAGTGCGGCAGATCGTCGAAAAGCACAATCTGCACACGATTTGCAGCAGCGGCAGGTGTCCCAACCAGGCCGAATGCTGGAGCCGGAGGACAGCGACATTTATGATTCTGGGAGACATCTGCACTCGGGGCTGCCGTTTCTGCGCAACCAAAACGGGCCGTCCCCTTGCTCCCGACGCCGAGGAGCCACGACAGGTGGCCGAAAGCGTCGCACTGATGAAACTGCGGTATGTCGTCGTAACTTCCGTGACGCGCGACGACCTCCCCGACGGCGGAGCAGCCCATTGGGCCGCAACCGTGGAGGCCATCCGCACACAGAACCCCGACGCCGTAATTGAGCTTCTTATTCCCGATTTGGACGCACGGCCCGACCTGCTGGAGGTGATCGTCGCGTCGAAGCCCGACATCATCGGGCACAACATCGAAACCGTCGAGCGACTGACCCCCGTGGTGCGCTCCAGAGCCAAGTACCGTACGAGCCTGGAGACCCTGCGCTGTCTGAACAGGCAGGGCGTCGTAACGAAAAGCGGACTGATGGTCGGACTTGGCGAGAGCGATGATGAAGTTTTGCAAACCTTGCACGACCTGCGCGACGCAGGCGTGCGGATTGTGACACTCGGTCAGTACCTTCGGCCCACTCTGGAGCACTACCCCGTTGCGGCGTACATCACTCCCGAAAAATTCGAATGGTACAGACTCCGGGCGCTGGAAATGGGTTTCAGCTACTGCGCGAGCGCGCCTCTGGTCCGCTCGTCGTACATGGCCGAAGAAGCCCTGCGAAGCGTAAAAAGTTTGTAGCGATGAAAGCCTACTGCCGGGACCTCGGACGCATGGACTACAAAACCTGCTGGGATTTGCAGCAGAAGCTGTTCGACGCCGGGGTAGCCCGAAAGCACACCGGTCCCATTCCGGTCCCGGTCCCGGGCGCGGACGACGCGGACGATGCGGGCACGGTCCTGCTGGTGGAGCATCCGCCGGTTTACACGCTGGGCAAGAGCGGGCATGCCGAAAACCTGCTCGTCAATCAGGAAGCGCTCAAAGCGATGGGCGCACAGTTCTTTCACATCGACCGCGGCGGCGACATCACCTTCCACGGCCCCGGGCAGCTGGTATGCTATCCGATCCTCGACCTGGAGCGTATCGGCATCGGCCTGCGGGAGTATATCGAAGCGCTGGAGGAGGCCGTGATCCGCACGGTCGCGGAATACGGCATCGCGGCGGGACGCATCGCCGAAGCCTCGGGGGTCTGGATCGACCCCGGAAAGGCGCGGCCGCGCAAGATCTGCGCAATAGGAGTCCGTTCGTCGCGTTATGTCACCATGCACGGGTTCGCACTGAACGTGACGACCGACCTTGAGTGGTTCTCGCGCATCAACCCCTGCGGATTCACCGACCGGGGCGTCACGTCGATCGCCGCCGAAACGGGGTCGCAGCCGTCGATGCAGGAGGTAAAACAGCTGGTCATCAGGGAATTGGCCACAGCCTTGCAGTGTGAAATAACGAGCGGTTCGTGAAAGACGGCCGGCAAAAGGGCCCGGCATCTCACTCATCTCCCACCCTGAAGGAGGGCCGGAGCGGAGATTTTTAAACGACGCCACAGGCGGCGGCGACAGCGGCGGACAGCGCCGAAACGATATAAAGACGCAATAACGATAATTGGAAATTAAATGTTAAAATATATAAATAACAATTCGTATGCCTATAGAAAAACGCTGGGTAGTGAAGCCACAGGGCGACCCCGCGACGGCAGCCATGCTGGCTGCCGCTCTGCGGATCTCGCCAGTACTGGCCAATCTGCTCGTACAGAGAGGCATAGACACCGTAGAAAAGGCGGAGAAGTTCTTTAAACCGAGCCTCGACGACCTGCACGATCCGTTCCTGATGAAGGACATGGAGAAGGCGGTCGAGCGGGTCGAACGGGCCGTTGCGAACCAGGAGAAGATCATGGTTTACGGCGACTACGACGTGGACGGCTGTACGGCCGTCGCGCTGGTTTACAAGTTCCTGCGCCAGATCGGGCACAAAAACCTGATGTTCTACATCCCCGACCGTTATACCGAAGGATACGGTATTTCGATCAAAGGTATCGACCTCGCCGCCCGCAAGGGCGTGGGGCTTATCATCGCCCTGGACTGCGGCATCAAAGCCACGGAAAAGGTTGTCTATGCGAAGACGAAAGGCGTGGATTTCATCATCTGCGACCACCACCTCCCGGCCGAGGAGATTCCCAAGGCCGTAGCCGTTCTGGACCCCAAGCGGGTCGACTGCTCCTACCCGTTCGACGAACTGTCGGGCTGCGGCGTGGGATTCAAACTCGTGCAGGCCTATGCGCAGAAAAACCGCATGCCTTTCGAGCAGATCCTGCCCCTGCTGGACCTGCTGGTCGTGTCGATCGCCTCGGACATCGTGCCGCTGGTCGGCGAGAACCGGATTCTGGCCTATTTCGGCCTGAAGAACCTCAACCGCGAGCCGTCGAAAGGTCTGCTGTCGATCATCAAGATCTGCGGGCTGGACAAACACAATATCACCATCGACGACATCGTCTTCAAGATCGGGCCGCGCATCAACGCCGCCGGCCGCATGCGAATGGACGAGAACGACGAAAACGCCTCGCCTTCGGGCGGGCACGCCGCCGTGGAACTGCTGATCGAGGGCAACGAGTCGATCGCCGAGGAGTTCGGCAGCGTGATCGACGCCTACAACCAGGACCGCAAGTCGATCGACCGCTCCGTCACGCAGGAAGCGCACGACTATATCGAGGGCAATCCCGAAATGAAGGCCCTCAAGAGCACCGTGATCTACAATCCCCGCTGGATGAAGGGCATCGTGGGCATCGTCGCGTCGCGTCTCATCGAGACCTACTACCGCCCGACGGTGGTGCTGACGATGAGCAACGGATTCGTGACCGGATCGGCGCGTTCGGTTCCCGGATTCGACCTTTACCAGGCCGTCGAGTCGTGCTCGGACCTGTTGGAAAACTTCGGCGGACACATGTACGCCGCAGGGCTGACGATGCGTCCGGAAAACGTCGGCGAGTTCACGCGGCGGTTCAACGCATACGTGGAGGAGAACATCGACCCGCAGATGCTCGTCCCGCAGGTGGACATCGACAGCGAACTGCTCTTCTCGGACATCACGCCGGCTTTCCGCAAGGACCTCAACCGCTTCCAGCCCTTCGGGCCGGGCAACACGGCGCCGGTCTTCGTCACCTGCGGCGTGAGCAACCACGGCGACGCCAAACTCGTCGGCATGGAGTGCGAGCACCTGCGCATGGACCTGATGCAGCGGCAGAAGCCCAACACCAAGATCCAGACCATCGCCTTCCAGCAGCCCACGCATTACGAATGGGTGCGCTCGGGACGCCCGATCGACGTCTGCTACCAGATCGTCGAAAACCACTACCGGGGAACTGTGACCACCCAGCTCCGGATCAAGGACATCAAACCCGTTCTGAACAGGTAGTCTCCGTCTTCGAAAGAGAGGTCAGGAACACAACTCCGGGCCTCTCTTTTTCAATTTACATGCGTCATTGCATTTAGCGTCACAGCCGGTCATCCGGCTCCTTCACTGCAAACAAATGAATCTTCTGAAGAAACCGTTCAGCATTTCCCTCCAGGCCCTGGCGGGAGTTCTGATTTTCAGCTGCCTGCTGGCACATCCCTTCTCCGAAGCCGCGAGCAGCCCCCCGGGCGACAAGCGCGACTACATGCTGGTGCTGAACACCTACACCGAATCGGCGCCCTGGAGCAGCCACATTATCAACAACATCGTCGCGCATATCGACCAGGTGGACAACTTCGAAGTCTACACCGAAAACATGAACTCGCTGTTGATGACGTCCAAAAAACACAAAACCGGCGAGATCGAATCCTTCAAAAACAACCTGCTGCGGGAATACGGCAAGAATCCGCCCCGGATGCTGGTGCTGCTGGGCGCTCCGATCGCCGTGCTGCGCGACTTCGTGAAACAGACCTGGCCCGGCGTGCCGTTGATCCTCTGCTCGGAAATGGACTACATAGGTCCTGAAAACGCCTACCTCGACCGCCGCCCGCTGCGCCCCGAGGAGCGGCTGCCGCTGTGCGACAAAGCCGTGTCCGACAACATCACGCTCATCCGCACGCCGCTCTACCTGCGCGAGAACATCGAGCTGATGCGCCGGATGATCCCGGGGATGGATTCGCTGATCTTCGTCGGCGACGGCCGCTATATCAACCAGCAGGCCGACAGCGACCTGCGCGAGCTGCTGGACCGCGAATTCCCGCAGATCGACTACCGGTTCTACTCGGCACACGAAATGTCGACCGAAGCGCTACTGGACTCGCTCAACCGCATCGACATCCACCGCACGGGCATACTCTTCTCGTCGTGGCATTACACCAAAAAAATCGGCGACAACATCGTCTCCGTCACCGACTCCTACCGCGTCATCGCCAGCGTGCAGGCCCCGATGTTCGCGCTGATGCCCGCAGACATCCGCGACGGCGGACTGGTCGGAGGCTATGTATACGACGACGCCGAGGTGAACGCACACGTCATTTCGACCATCGACGCCGTTCTGGCCGGACACCAGCCACGCGACATTCCGTTCTACGCCCCGCAGGACGCCCGCCCGGTCTTCAACTACGCAGCCCTCGAACGCAAGGACCTCTCGCCGCACACCTGCCCGGCCAACACGCTCTTCTACAACAAACCGGTATCGACGCTCGAACAGTACAAATGGGCGATCGGAGGCATCGTGCTGCTGCTGGCCTTCATCGGCATCCAACAGTGGCGCATTCGCATGATGTACCGCGTGGAATCGGCCCGGCAGCGGGAATCGGAAAGTCTGGCGAAATATTCGAACCTGTTCAACGCCATGCCGATCGTCTACATCCAGATGAAGGTGATTTACGACGAAAACGGCAACCCCGCAGACGCCCTCTACTGCGACATGAACTCCCGTTACGAACGCATATTCATCCCCCGCGAGCAGGCGATCGGACGACGGGTCAGCGAACTGTTCCCCTTCCCGATGACCGAATTCATGCGGCTGATAAAAATCGCACAGACCGAGAACCGGACCATCACCTACCCCTATTATTACGAACCGCGCGACATCTTCTACGAAGTGGTGATCAGCCGCTCGTACCTCGAAGAACACATCGACATCTTCTGCCTCGACGGCACGGCGCTCTACAAAACGCAGCAGAAACTCGATTCGATCAACCACAAGCTGGCGATGGCGCTCGACGTGGCGGACATCGTGCCCTGGAAATGGGACCTGCGCAAAGGGTCGATCCTGTGCTACGTGAACAAATCGGTGCACGGCCAAATGCTCGCCGGGACGAACGCCGACCAGCAGCTGGAAGTCCCCTCGGAAAGCTATTTCGCCAAGATCCACAAGGAAGACCGCGAACGGGTGCGCCGCGCCTACGACGACCTGATCGCCGGACGGAAGGACAAGGTGCGCGAGGAGTACCGCGTAGCCTCCGACGCCGGAGGACGCTGGCATCTGGACTGGGTGGAGGCACAGGCCACCGTGGACCAGCGCGACGACGACGGGCGCCCGCTGAACCTCATCGGATCGTCGCTCGTCATCACGCCGCGCAAGCGGCTGGAGCAGGACCTCCGTTCGGCACGCGACCGCGCCGAGGAGTCGAACCGCCTCAAATCGGCCTTCCTGGCCAACATGAGCCACGAAATCCGCACGCCGCTCAACGCCATCGTAGGGTTCTCGAGCATCCTTGCCGAGACCGACGAGGAGCAGGAAAAGCGGGAATACATTTCGATCATCGAGAACAACAACGCCCTGCTCCTGCAACTGATCGGCGACATCCTCGACCTCTCGAAGATCGAGGCCGGAACTCTGGAATTCAACATCTCGGACTTCGAGCTGAACGAACTGATGCACGAAAAGGAGAACATCATCCGCATGAAAACAGCCGAAGGCGTCGAACTGATCTTCGAACCGGGGCTTGACGCATGTCTGTTCCACTCCGACCGCAACCGGCTTTCGCAGCTGCTGATCAACCTGCTGACCAACGCCGCGAAATTCACCGCCAAAGGGTCGATCCGCTTCGGCTACCGGACGGAGGGCAGCCGGCTCCGTTTCTACGTCTCCGACACGGGCTGCGGCATTCCGCCCGAAGGGCAGCGGCGGATTTTCGACCGGTTCGTCAAACTCAACTCCTTCAAACAGGGCACGGGACTCGGGCTTCCGATCTGCAAAAGCATCGTCGAACATCTCGGCGGAGAGATCGGCGTGAAGTCGGAAGAAGGGCGCGGCACGACCTTCTGGTTCACGCTTCCCTACATCACCGGCAAACCCTGCGAAACCCCGTGCGGGGAGATCCCGACGGTTTCGGTCGAAAAGGACAAACTGACGATCCTCATTGCCGAGGACAACGACAGCAACTACCGTCTTTTCGAAACGATCCTGCGCCGCGACTACCGGCTGATACGCGCCCGGGACGGGGAGCAGGCCGTGGAACTGTGCCGCACGGAACATCCGCACCTGATTCTCATGGACATCAACATGCCCGTGATGAACGGTTACGAGGCCGCGGCGGAAATCCGCAAATTCGCGGCGGAAATCCCGATCGTCGCCGTCACGGCCTACGCCTACGCCTCCGACGAGCAGAAGATCATGCAGAACGGATTCACGGGCTACATGCCCAAGCCGATCAACGCCCCGCAGCTCAAAAAACAGATTCTCGACATCCTGCGGGAACGCATCACGCTGATATGAAACGTTAAAGGACGCCTCGAAGGGCGTCCTTTAACGTTATCCGAGCCGGAGAATCCGCGCCTCGTCGTCCGCAGGCGGCAGCGGGGCGGGGGAGAAGTCGGAATAGCCCAGGGCGATGGCGCAGAGGGGTTCGCAGCCGTCGGGGATGGGCAGGAAGGCCCGGAGGTAATCGGCGGCCCTCTCTCCGTCGGGGGCGTCCTTGCGGCGGGGCCGTCCGTTGACGTGCACCCAGCACGAAGCCAGCCCTTCGTCGACGCAGGCCAGCTGGAGCACCGTGGCCGAAATCGCGGCGTTCTCACGCCACAGATCGCTCGCCGAGGTGTCGCCCAGCACCAGGACCGCCAGCGGCGCGCCCTTCAGAAACGCCGACCCGTAATCGCGCATTTCGGCCATGCGGGCCACCAGCGCGGGATCGTCGACCACCAGAAAACGCGTCGTGCGCGTATTGCGTGCCGAAGGGGCCGAAAGGGCTTCGGCGAGGATGCGGTCCACGACCTCGCGGGGAACTTCGCGGTCGGTGAATTTACGGACCGAACGGCGTTTCGCAATCAATTCCTTAAACTCCATAATCTGTTGTTTTTACGTACGTTATTGCCGGAAAAGAGCCTCTGTTCCAGACAGACTGCGCCCCGGACCGGCACGAAAGCGACCGGCGTCGGGGCCGATTTGCGCTGTTTTTGCAAAAATACGAAAAAAAAGCTATCTTTGGTGTCGGGGTCGCTGCGGCCCCTTCATCTGTCGGAAGGTTTTACCGAACCGCATGCCATACGGTTTTGCAGCCGTCTGATTTTTAGCAGCTTTAAAATCAAAACTTTGAAAACGATGGAATTCAGATTCACCATAGCCCTGATCTACGACTTCGACGGAACGCTCGCCCCGGGCAACATGCAGGAATACGACTTCATTCCGGCCGTCGGCAAGAGCAACAAGGAGTTCTGGACCGAGGCCAACACGCTCGCCGAGGAGCAGGACGCCGACATGGTCCTTACGTACATGGCGCGGATGATCCAGGAGGCCAAGTCGAAGGGACTCTCGCTCAAACGCGAGGCGTTCCAGGAGTCGGGACGCCGCGTGACGCTCTTCAACGGCGTCAGGGAGTGGTTTTCCCGGATCAACCGCTACGGCGAAGAGCGGGGCATCCGCATCCTCCACTACATCAACTCGTCGGGTCTCAAGGAGATCATCGAGGGAACGGAGATCGCCCACGAGTTCCGCAAGATCTACGCCTGCTCGTTCCTCTACGACGTGGACGGCATCGCCTACTGGCCCGCCGTGGCGGTCAACTACACCAACAAGACGCAGTTCATGTTCAAGATCAACAAGGGCGTGGAATCGGTCTTCGACTCGAAGATGGTCAACCGCTACATTCCCGAGAACGAGCGTCCCGTGCCGTTCAAACACATGATCTACGTCGGCGACGGAACCACCGACATCCCCTGCATGCGGCTGGTGAAGAATTTCGGAGGACACTCGATCGCCGTCTACAACCCCGACCAGAAGGGCGCGCGCAGGGAGATGGCCTCGCTGATCCACGACAACCGCGTGAGCCACGTCTGCCCGGCCGACTACTCCCCGGGATCGGAAATGGACGTGCTCGTCAGGACCATCATCGACAAGATCGACCTCGACGACCGGCTCGAAAAACTGGAGGCCGTCAAATAGCCATGTCGCCGCACAAACAATCGAACGCAGGTTTCCCGGATTTCTCGTTCCGGCTGTTGGGCGGCTCTCCCGAGTGGATCGCCGGCATGCGGCTCCGCCCGGGGAGCGTGGTGGCGACAGTTTCGGCCCTCACACTCTGCGCCTGCGTGCCCTACGCCGGATTTCCGGCCCTCGTGGCCGCAGCGGTGGGATGCGGGGTTTTCTACCGGAGTTGCGAGCCGCTGCAACTCGTGCTGCTGCCCGAACAGGGCGCCGCGCGGTTTCTCGCCCGAAAGGTCCTCGCGGCCTGGCGCAACTACTTTCTCTTCGCAGTTCCCTATGCCGCGGTCATTGTCCTGCGCCATCCCGACACATGCTGGATGGCCGCAGGGTGGGCTTCGCTTGCGGCGCTGGCGCTGCTTTATGCCGTAGTCTCGAAATACGCCCGCTACCAGCCCGACCGGACGCCCCGCCGGCCGCTGGCCGCCAAACTGGGCGCCGCGGGATTCCTCATTCCCCTGCTGCTGCCGCTGAGCCTCTGCCTCGTGGTGAGCTACGCCTTGAGGGCCGAACGCAATCTCAACCGCTATCTCCATGATTACGATTGACGCACTCCGGGTCCGCGACGGGGAGCGGACGCCGCTCGACGGCGTGACGATGCTCCTCACGGCCAATGCCGTCCACGGCATCGCGGGCGAGGGCCGAAGCGTCCTGCTCCGGGCCGTATACGGACTCGCCGTGCCCGAATCGGGAAGCATCACCTCGGGCGGACACCCCCTGCGGCGGCGCGACATGGCCTATCTGGAGGCGGAGCCGCGCTTCTGGCCGGGACTGACAGCGGGGGATTGCCTCGGCCTCGTACGCCGTTACCATCCCGCATCGGACCCGGCTCCGTTGCTTCGGCGGCTGCCCGTACCGCCCGCCGCCGAAGCAGCCTCCATGCCGCCCAACGAGCGGAAACGGCTGGCGCTGATCCTGCTGCTGATGCAGCGCAAACGGGTCCTGCTGCTCGACGAACCTTTTTGCGGACTCGACGCCGAAAGTGTTTTCGTCGTGCAGCAACTGATCCTGCAACTCAGCTGCGAGGGGCGGACCCTGCTCGTCGCAGCCGATTCGCTCGCCCTGCTCGACGGCATCTGCGACGATCTCTACGTGCTCGGCGGCGGGCAGGTCCAGGGACGTTACGAACATTACGAATTCCAACGGGCAATCCGCGAAGCGGGTTCCGCGGCGGGATTCCCGAAAAAATAGTATTTTTGTCCAAAACCGCAACCCATGAAAATCGTTTTCGCCACCAACAACGCCCACAAACTCACGGAAGTACAGGCCGTGCTGGGTGACGCCTATACGCTCGTGACGCCCCGCGACTGCGGCGTCACGGAGGAAATCCCCGAAGATCAGGAAACGCTCGAAGGCAACGCTTCGCAAAAGGCCCGCTACCTGCACCGCCGCACGGGACTCGACTGCTTCGCCGACGACACGGGACTCGAAGTCGAGGCGCTCGGCGGCGCCCCGGGCGTACATTCGGCCCGTTACGCCACCGACGGCCATGACTTCGCGGCCAACAACCGCCTGCTGCTGAAAAACCTCGAAGGAGCCGAAAACCGCCGCGCACGGTTCCGGACGGTCATTTCGCTGCTTCAGGGCGGCAAGGAGCTCCTGTTCGAAGGCATCGTCGAAGGGCGCATCATCGACCGTGAGGCCGGGCACGAGGGCTTCGGCTACGACCCACTGTTCGTTCCCGACGGCTACACGAAGACCTTCGCCGAGATGACGACCGAAGAGAAAAACGCCGTTTCGCACCGCGCCCGCGCCGTGCGCAAACTCGCGGCTTACCTCCATTCAACCGAACGATAGCCCATGAAAACCGTCAACTGGGGAATCGTAGGCTGCGGCAACGTCTGCGAGCGCAAGAGCGGCCCGGCGATGTACAAGACCCCACACTCGGCCCTCGCGGCCGTCATGCGCCGCGACGCGGAGAAGGCGGCCGACTTCGCACGGCGCCACAACGTGCCGAAAAGCTACACCGACGCCGCGGCGCTGATCGCCGACCCGGAGGTGGACATCGTCTACGTGGCCACGCCTCCCGGCACGCACCGGGAACTCGCGGTGCAGGCCCTCGAAGCCGGGAAGCCCGTCTACGTCGAGAAGCCGATGGCAATGAACCACGCCGAGTGCCTCGAAATGATCGCAGCGGCGGAAAAAGCCGGGCAGAAACTCTTCGTGGCCTACTACCGCCGGGCGCTGCCCTATTTCCTCAAAGTCAAGGAACTGCTCGACGGAGGGTCCGTCGGGCAGCCGTTGACGGCGGAAGTCCGCCTGCTCCGCCCGGAAAGACCCGAAGACCGCGATCCGGCCCGGCTTCCGTGGCGGCTGCGCCGGGAGGTCGGAGGCGAAGGCTATTTCCACGACCTCGCACCGCACACGCTCGACATCCTCGATTTCCTGCTCGGGGAGATCGCCGACGCCCGGGGCTGCAAAAGCAACCTCGGCGGATTCTACGACGTGGCCGACACCGTCACGGCGGCGTTCCGCTTTCGCTCGGGCGTCACGGGGACCGGAACGTGGTGTTTCGTCGCCCCGCCCCAGGCCGTCGAGGATTCGGTCGCCATCACGGGCCGCAAGGGCATCATACGCTTCAGCACCTTCACGTTCAGCCCCATCGAACTGACGACGGCCGGGGGCACGGAGCGTTTCCGGATCGACCCTCCGGAGCACATTCAGGGTCCGCTGATCGAAACGATCGTCGCCGAACTGCGCGGCGAGGGGCGCTGTCCCTCGACGGGAACCTCGGCCGCGAGAACATCCCGGGTCATGGACCGGATCATATCCGAATAAAATCGTTATCTTTGCACCCTATGGAACTGAAAAATTACGACAAGGAGGAACGGTTCGACCCGGCGACCGTCGAGGCGCTGAAGGGCCATTACACCGAAATACTGCGCCTGCTGGGCGAAGACCCCGCACGCGAAGGGCTGCTGAAAACCCCCGAACGCGTGGCCAAAGCCATGTCGTTTCTGACCAAAGGGTACGACGAAAATCCGCTGGAGATCATCCGCTCGGCGACCTTCCGCGAAGAATACAAACAGATGGTGCTGGTGAAGGACATCGAACTTTACTCGATGTGCGAACACCACATGCTGCCGTTCTACGGCAAGGCCCACGTGGCCTATATCCCCAACGGGCGCATTACGGGGCTTTCGAAGATCGCGCGCGTGGTGGAGTGCTTCGCCCGCCGCCTGCAGGTGCAGGAACGGCTGACGGTGCAGATCCGCGACTGCATCCAGGAGGCGCTCAACCCGATGGGCGTGGCCGTGGTGATCGAGGCCAGCCACATGTGCATGCAGATGCGCGGCATCGAAAAACAGCAGTCGGCGACCACGACGTCGGCATTCACGGGCATCTTCCTCTCGGACCACCGCACCCGCGAGGAGTTTATGACCCTCATTTCGCACCGCTACCGGTAAACCGGAAACTGCACGGAAAAGTCCGCACGCCGTCGAGGGGTGCGGACTTTTTCGTTTCCCGGCGGCCGTCTTCCGACCGGCAGAACGCCCCCTCCCGTTCAACCGGGACTTCCTGCGGGAAGTCCCGGTTTCTATACCCCGAAAACGGTTCATTTATACACGTTTCGGACAATGAGCCGGGAAACGTCCGCGCGGGGAACGAAATTTGGAACGACAGGCAGGACAGCAAACAAACAAAATTTCAAACACCATGAACGTCAAAAAAATCCGTTACATTGCACTCGCGCTCGTCGTAGCTGCGTTCTGCTCGTGCCAGAAAGAACCCTCGACGTCGGATCTCCACAGGGATTATCTGGTCTACACCGCCCACGATACCGGCACCGACTTCGCCGCGATCGACACCTACTACATTCCCGACAGTATCCTGATCATCGGGAACAGCGACAAAACCGAATACTGGAAAGACGCCGACGCCATGGCGATCATCGGCACGGTGGTCGGCAAACTCGACGATGCGGGCTACACGCGCACCGAGGACAAAGACGCCGCCAGCGTGGGCATCCAGCTCAGCTACGTCCGCAAAGTGACCTACTTCGTAGGCTACGACTATCCCTACTGGTGGTGGTACTATCCCTACTACTGGGCTCCCGGCTACTGGGGCGACTGGGTGGGATGGCACTATCCTTACAGCGTTTACTACGGGTACACGGCCGGTTCGCTGCTGATGGAAATGCTGGACCTCCAGGCCGACCAGGAGAGCGGCAAGAAACTGCCTATCGTATGGGACAGCTTCATCGGCGGCCTGCTGACCTCTGACGCCGACCTCAACCAGCAGCGCACGATCGCCGCCGTCGAGCAGGCATTCGAACAGTCGCCTTACCTGGCCAAATAGTTTAACAGCAAAAAATCGTCCGATTATGAAAACATCGAAATACCTCAAAACCATCGCTTTCTGCGCCTTGATGCTCGCTGCGGCCATGCCGGGCAAAGCGCAGGTATTCCCCAACACCTACATCAACATCGACTGGCAGGTAGGCGTGCCTCTGGGCGCCGGTTTCGCCGACAAGGCCTCGGGCTGGGGCATGAACTTCGAAGGCGGATACTTCGTCACGCCGGCCATCACCGTCGGTCCGTTCATCTCCTACCAGACCAACCTCCAGAGCATTTCGCGCCAGACGCTCGATCTGGGCAACGGATCGGCGCTGACGACCAACCAGAAACACGCGCTGTTCCAGCTGCCGTTCGGTGTCACGGGACGATACAACTGGCTTACCGACAGCGTATTCCAGCCATATGCGGGTCTGAAGCTGGGCGCCAACTACGCCGAAATGTCATCGTACTACTACATCATCAAGCAGTACACCGACACCTGGGGATTCTACCTCTCGCCCGAAATCGGCGTGTCGATATTCCCGAGGCCCGACTACCGGCTGGGGTTCCACGTAGCGCTCTATTACAGCTACTCGACCAACAGCGGCGACGTGCTGACTTACTCGATGGACAACATCAACAATTTCGGCATCCGCGTCGGTATCTCCTTCTGACGCCCGTTGGGTGACGCCTCACCGGAACGCCGGACCCGTTGCAGGGTTCGGCGTTTTCATGCGTCCGGATTTGACGGTTCCGGTTTAAAAACCTATCTTGCAGGACCGAAAACTATTTCGCCCTGGCGGCCGCCCGCATCCCCGCCTTTTCTACATCGGCCAGAAGCGGCAGCGCCTTCCCATGACACGAAAGACCCGATTTCGCAGGAAATCGGGTCTTTTTTTCGGCTTCGGAAGAGGGTCATTCCCGCGAAAGGGCATCAATGCGCGCCAGCTCGTCGTCGGAGAAGGAGGCGTTTTCCAACGCCCGCAGGTTGTCTTCGATCTGCGCCGCGGAGCTGGCCCCGACGATTACCGACGTAACGCGTTTATCGCGCAGAAGCCATGCCAGCGCCATTTCGGCCAGCGTTTGGCCGCGCTGCCGGGCGATGTCGTTCAGGGCGCGGAGCCGTTCCAGCATCGCGTCGGTCAGCACCTCGCGCTGCAACGAACGACCCGCCGCCATGCGCGAATCCTGCGGAATGCCGTCGAGGTAACGACCCGTCAGCAGTCCCTGCGCCAGCGGCGAAAAGGCGACGAAGCCCGAACCCGACGCGGCGGAAAGCGACAGCACGCCCGAAGTTTCGGGCTGGCGGCTGAAGATATTGTACCGGTCCTGAAAAAGCAGGCACGGAACGTCGCGTTCGGCGAGGTAGCGGAAGGCGAAACGCGCCGCTTCGAGCGGGTAGCGCGACAATCCGACGTAGAGCGCCTTGCCCCGGCGGACGATGTCGACCAATGCCTGGAGGGTCTCCTCAAGGGGCGTCTCGGGGTCGTGGCGGTGGGAATAGAAGACGTCGACGTAATCGAGTTTCATGCGGCGCAGGCTCTGGTCGAGGCTCGCCGTGAGGTATTTGCGCGATCCCCAGTTGCCGTAGGGTCCCGGCCACATGTCGTAACCCGCTTTGGTCGCGATGAACATTTCGTCGCGGTAGGGGCGGAACGAGCGTTCCATCAGACGGCCGAAATTCTCCTCGGCCGTGCCGTACGCCGGCCCGTAGTTGTTCGCAAGGTCGAAATGGGTGATTCCGCGGTCGAAGGCGTAATGGGCCATCCGCTGCACGTTGGAGAAGGCCTGCCCGCTGCCGAAATTGTGCCACATACCCAGCGAAAAGGCCGGCAGCAGCACGCCGCTGCGCCCGGCGCGCCGGTAGAGCATACCGTCATCGTAACGGTCGGGCGAAGGTTGATAGGGTGATTCAATCATGGCTGTAAACAGTTATTCCCGAAAGCCTCCCTTTGAAAAGGGAGGTTCAGAGGTTTTGTCGAAATGGAGGCGCAAGGCGCATCGGTTGCGACTTTTCCACAATCAATGCGCTTCCAGCCAGTTGCCGCCCACGCCGGCGTCGGCGATCAGCCGGACCTTGAGCTGCGCGGCGGACTCCATGCACTCGGTGACGATCGCCGTGACACGCTCCTGCTCCGAGCGGAGCATGTCGACCACCAGTTCGTCGTGCACTTGCAGGATTACCCGCGAGCGGATGCCTTCGGCGGCGAAACGCCGGTGAACGTTGATCATGGCGATCTTCATAATGTCGGCCGCAGAACCCTGAATCGGGGCATTCACGGCGTTGCGCTCGGCAAGGCCGCGGGCGATGGCGTTGTGCGAAGCGATGTCGTTGAGGTAGCGGCGGCGGCCGAAAATCGTCGAGACGAAACCCTCCTCCTTGGCCTTCTCGACCACGTTGTCCATATACTTCTTGACCCCGGGGTAGGAGGCGAAATAGCCGTCGATGATCTCCTTGGCCTCCTTGCGCGGAATTTCGAGCCGCTGGCTCAGCCCGAAGGCCGAAATGCCGTAGATGATGCCGAAATTGGCCGTCTTGGCCCGGCGGCGTTCTTCGGAGGTCACCTCGTCGAGCGTTTTGTTGAAGAGCTTGGCGGCCGTGGCGGCATGGATGTCCTCGCCGTGCTCGAAGGCCGCGATGAGCGACTCGTCGCCCGAAAGGTGGGCCATCAGCCGCAGTTCGACCTGGCTGTAATCGGCCGAAAGCAGCAGGTGATCGTCGTCCGAGGGGATGAACGCCTTGCGGATGCGGCGGCCCATGTCGTCGCGGACGGGGATGTTCTGCAAGTTGGGATTCGTCGACGAAAGGCGTCCCGTGGCCGTCACGGCCTGGTTGAACGAGGTGTGGATGCGCCCCGTCGAGCGGTTGACCAGCTGGGGCAGCGCCTCGACATAGGTCGAAAGCAGTTTCTTCACGCCCCGGTATTCGAGGATCAGATCGACGATCCGGTGTTTGCGGGCGAACGACTGGAGGTAGTCCTCGTCGGTGCAGAACTGCTTGGTCTTGGTCATCTTGGGCTTCTCGGCAATGCGCATTTTCCCGAAAAGCACCTCGCCCAGCTGGCGCGCCGAGTTGATGTTCAGGTTCGGTTCGCCCGCCTCGGTGCGGATCGCCGCCTCCAGTTCCGCGAGTTTGCGGTTCAACTCGACGGCATAGACCGCCAGCGCTTCGGAGTCGATCCTCACGCCCGCCATCTCGATGTCGGCTAGCACGGCGATCATCGGCTCCTCGATCTCGAAATAGAGGTGCTG
>ERZ857693.2805-NODE-2805-length-16080-cov-3.925866_pt1 | contig 16080 bp, 9 predicted proteins | sample MGYA00519765_ERZ857693 | MGnify/ENA primary metagenome ERZ857693 (study PRJEB31778, sample SAMEA3449354) | human gut metagenome | biome: human gut; feature: human-associated habitat; material: faeces | place: United Kingdom | collected 2010/2012 ... | reverse complement strand
CACTTGCCGTCAGGTCAACCGGCTGTACCGCCTCAAGAGCACGGACATTCTCTCCGTAATCCTCGGGGTAGAGTTCCGCACTCCGCTTTGCCCAACGGAGCTTTTCACGGACATTGCCGGAGAGATATTCATCGGCAGGGAGATACTTCGGCTTGCCGTCCTCTTCGCTTATGTGCATGGGGTTGAGGAAAATAACACCCTTCAAATCCTCAAACAGCTCCTGCTCGGTTTTGCCGGTGAGCTTTGACATATACGGCATATCGATTCTTGCTTTTTCTGCAAGGGACAGAGCATAGGCCTCGGAAGCCGTGTCAACCGACTGCACCGTTACCTTCTGCTTGATGGTTCGTTTGGAGAACATATCTGCCTTGCGGAGGAAGTTGCCCTCATCATCCAGCACCTCCAGCGAGGCAAGCAGGCAGTAGGAACTGTCGGAATTGAAAGCCGAATTGTTGGCTCTTGCGCTGATAAGCCCATATTTTTTACTGAAATCATCATAGAGGCGATTGAGTTTTTCCTGCTCTGCCTTGATATCGGCATCGGGATAGTCCTCCGTCTGGTACACAATCAGCGTCCGGACACAATCACGGATGGCAATCATGCCTTTGATGCGGCTTTCGGCAGTCGCGGAAACATCCACGGGATTCATGCGGCTGTTTTCACGGTAATAAATCTTGCCGTCCACCACCGTGAAGCTGAAATTGCGCACATCGGGGTCAGCTGGAATAGAAAGGTCCTCATCCTCCGCTTCAAGATCGTCGATTTCAAATTCAGTAATCTCGGCATGAATGTTCTGGATGGCATCCTGTAAAAGGTCTCCCAGCTCTGCATTTTCATAAGCAATACAGGCGGACTCCATGCCGTGAGGCCCGCTGACCATCTGCATGTCGCCCAACACCATTTCAGGGTTGTCCACGAAATAGGCGTTCATCCGGATGCCATTGGCGTCGGTGGCCAGATGCACCCAATCGGGCTCAATATCAATCAGACGGTCTCTCTTCTGGAGAAAGATAATGTCCGATGTGACCTCCGTGCCGGCGGCGGCCTTGAAGGTATCATTCGGCAGCCGAATCGCGCCGAGCAAGTCGGCTCTCTGCGCGATATACTTTCGAACATTGGGATTTTCCTTATCCAGCGTACCCTTTGAGGTGATGAAAGCAATCACGCCGCCGGGTCTCACCTTATCCAAAGTGCGGGCGAAGAAATAGTCGTGAATGAGAAAGTTGTGCTTGTCGTAGCGCTTGTCCGGCACCTTGAACTGCCCGAAGGGGACATTGCCGATTGCAGCGTCAAAGAAGCTGCCGGGAAGGTTTGTACTCTCAAAGCCCTGCACTGCGATGCTGTTTTTCTGATACAGCTGCTGGGCGATTCGCCCGGAAATGTTGTCCAGCTCCACGCCATAGAACTTCGCGTCATTCATGCTTTCGGGAACAAGCCCCATAAAGTTTCCGATGCCGCAGGAGGGCTCCAGCACATTGCCGGTCTGGAAGTGCATATTCTCCAAGGCGCTGTACACCGCCTTGATCACTACGGGCGGTGTATAGAAGGCCGTCAGCGTGGATTCTCTCGCCGACGCATATTCCTCATCGGAAAGCACATCCTTCAGCTCGGCATAATGGGGATTGTCCTCCTTAAAGAACTCGGATAGACCGCCCCAGCCCACATAGTCGGCAAGCACACGCTGCTCGGTGGGTGTCGCCAATCGGCTTTCCGCATCCAGCTTATTCAGAAGCTGAATGGCACGGATATTGTGATAGAACCGTTCCAGCGGCGTGCCCATGCCGATGTCATCGCTCTCGATTTGGAAGTTGGTTCGGTACTCGGTGTTGATTTCCGGATGCAGCACATGAGGCGCGATCTTGGAAGGCCTTTTCACTTGTAGAGGCGGGGCGAGCGCTTCTTCCTGGTCATCCAGCAAGGCCTCCGCATTGGGGTAGGTCACGACCTCGCCGTCTTTGACGGTGCTGATGGGCAGAGCATCCAATTCTTCGTCCGTTAGGCTCTCAATTTTGGAATCGTCTTCTGCCAAATCTTCCGTTTCTCTGAATACCCGTGTGCCGTCCGCACCAAACTCCGCCTCATATCGGTCAGTCTCTCGCGCTGCTTCCCGGTCTGCCTCCAAAGACAGAATATCCTCGTGAATCTTCAGGAGGTTTTCCGGCGTGAACTCGATATAATCGCAGTCCATCTCGTAGTCATTTTCGGCTTCCATAAAGAACGGAGTATTGATGTCCGCAAGGAACTGATCCGACATTTCTTCAAGGTCATTTCGGAAGTCGGCGGCGTTTTCCGGATGGCTGGCAATGTCATACTGCTCGACAAGCTCTTCAAAAACAGAGAAATCAAGATTACCGGAAACATACTGTCCACCTGCATCTGCATCGGGATTGAAGTAAATCCAGTGAACCTTGTTACTGCCGGTGTCAAGGGATATTCTCGCCTTCGTATTGTCTGCGACAGGGGGTTCTTCCACGGCTTGCAGCAGCCTGTCATTCAGCGGATTTTCTTTGAGCCGGTTATCGAACTCTTCACGAGTCAGCTCCTTGTTAAACAGCGGGAACTGCGTATCAAAGAGGACGACCTTCTTCTCGTCAAAAGACAGCAGCTCGTATTCCTGTGTGCCGATATAGACCGTATCACCGAGATGATAGCGGTATTCCTTCCGGGGCTCCGGGGGAGGGTTCAGCTCATCAAAGGTCGGTTCAAGGGACTTTGCCACATCGCTGTTCAACGCTTCCAGCATGGCTTCGCACCGTGCGGTCAGGTGGGTGTTGTCCGCAATGATCGTATTCATTGCTTCGCGCATCATGGGGAGGATGAAGTCACCCTCCGCAGTACGGGCGTGCATTTTCTTTTCGCCCACGCTGAACGCACCCCAGCAGCTTGACAAATAATACAGATTCAGCGCTTTGCTTTCCTCGCCGAGCTGCGCCACAAAGTCATTGTAATCATAGACAATCGACCGGAACTCCTCAGAGATTTCACCTCGCTTCCTCCGAGCTTCTGCCTGCTCCCGGTAGGCAGGATAGTTGTCCTTTTCTGCTTGGCTCAGATAGCGGTCGGCTCGGATCAGCTCCCCGATCCGCTTCTCGGCCTTATTCCACCGCAAAAGCAGTTCCGCATCGGGCCGTGAGATTCTGCCTCTGCTGATTTTGATTCCCTTGGCGTCGTGGCTTTCATCGAGATTTCTGCCGGAAACGGCAGGATACGCGCCGCCGATGCCATATTCGTTTTTCAAAAAGGTGATATTGTTCTCAGAAGAATCCTGTTTGAGAAACTGCTCATAGATGCGGAATTTGCCCTGATGGATGCCGCTGCCCCGTGTCAGAATGGCGTCGATGTCCTCCTGAGAAATAGCAAAAGCGGAGGATTTTTCTTCCTCCGCTTCTGCGATAATTTCCTGCTGTTGTTCAACTGTGGGAAGGGTTACGCGTAGATCAGGTCGTTCAGAATCACTTCCTCCGCCGAGTGGCGAATGGAGTTCATCATCTGCACCCATCGCATCTGATCCTCCGCCTTCAGCTGCTCCGTCACTCCGTTCAGCGCCTTCATCTGCTCGGTCAGGTCGTCCAGCATCTTCTGTGCCTGCCGGTCCACCTCCTCCAGATGACTGTTTAGTGTTCCGTTCAGCAGCATCCCGGTGTAGATCCCATCCCGGTGCTCGCGGAGGAATGTCCGCCGCAGCATTCCATACTTCCCAAGCTTCGGGCTCTCCGGCACGGTCAGATCGGGAATCAGATAATCCCCCTGCATCGTATAGGTCATTTCCATGTTCGTTGCTCCTTTCCTTGTTTTCTGTTCGGTTCTTATGATACGCAGAAGCACCCTCCTGTGCAAATGTGCGAATCTTCCGTCTTTCTTCCTTCTCCATCTCCTTGACGGTTTCGCCCATTTCCCGGATGACCATCTCAGAAATATCGCTGACTGCGGCACCGAGCACGGAGATAACCTCCACGGTGTTGAAGTCAAAGAGGTGGCTGAAATCCTCCCGGTCAAAATACTGCCTCGGCTCATACCCCGCACGGGAGAGCGCCATAAAAGCGACGCTGCTTTTCAGCGTGGTTTTCAGCCACGCTTCAAGGCTTGTGTCGTCCAGCTCCTCCAGAAAGCTGCCAGCTTTGACAGCGTTCAGTTCCATGAGATAATCTGAAAGATTATCCTCCACGGCATAACCGGAAATATCTATGAGAAGGTGCGGGAAATCTCGCGGCTCCTCCACATCACCGAAGCTGGCCTGAAGGCTTTCCGATACCGCATATTCGTACTCCGGCTTCATCTGCCAAAGGGTGATGTTCCTTCCGGCACGGCTGTTGGTGTCGGAGATATCAAAGACATGTCTCAGCTTGTAGGGAACATCTCTGTCGATCAGCAGCGCGATACCTTTCGTGCCCTTGTTTACCCATCTGCCGAGTTTATTCCATGTGTCGATTTCCGCACACGCCGTTGCATCCGGCTTCTGCGCATGGATAAGCAACTGCTCCTTAAAGCTGTACTTGTAGTTGTTTGCCGCCGTAATCAGAAAGTCGGTATAACGGTCGGCATTGGAGGCGATATCCCTGGCAGTCTGGGACGCCATCTCCAAAATGATTCTGTATTTGCTCGGCATGGGAACTCCCTCCTTATCTTACTTTGATCGTGACCTCAACGGTCTGCGCATTCTCTCCGAGGATCGATGCAAATAAAAGCCCGGTTCTGGCGTTGGACACCTTGGTCACCAACTCATTCAACCGGTAGACGGTGGTATTGATCTCTTTCTGGTTATCTGCGTAATAGTAGCCCGTTTCATCGCTGCAAATAGGAAAGCCATCCTGTCGCAAGGCACTGATCTTGCGGCGAATATTTCGTCCGTCAAGCAGAAACAGCTTTTCAAGCTCCTTGCTGTGGATGGCATTTTCTTTGCCGATATGATTTTTACGGAGATACTCGCAGATGGCTTTCTTCTTATCCATAGCTTCTCCTTATCTCTCAGGTTCGTGTTCTTTTTTCTTTGGAGCCATTGCCGGAAGCTTTCTGTAAGGATTGTCCTCAACAGAAAGTCCTTTTGGCAGTGTATCCAGGTCGTTCAGAAACGCACGGGAAATGGTCTTGCCGTTCCGGTCTCGGTAGAGAACGACGCACAGCGGCTCTCCGTGATAGAGCGACTCCTTCAGGTCTTCCAGGAAGCGCTGCTCATCGCTGTACTCAACGCTGCTGCATACTTTTCCGTTGAAAGCCAAATAGTCCAGTCTGGCAATATAACTTTCGCTCGGCAGTGCGTGGTTCATCGTGCCTCACCTCGCTCTCTCCGCCTGGTTGGAAAGCTCCAGCCGTACACTTTTCCGATCTCATCTCCAAGCCTGCGGGTGACACGGACAATGTCTGCGCTGGTGGCTGTGCCGTTGTAGATTTTTTCTTTGAGCCGGTCTTTCTGCGCCTGGGAAACATTGTCCTTATATACCCGATAGAGATAATGGTTTGTGCCGTCATGGTGGGTGTCATCGCACCGGAAGTCTCCGTTTCGGTCCACATACCATGTGGTGTAGTCGTAATCAGAGTAAAGGCAGTCTCGGATATTGCCGCTGGGAATTTCTTTGTATCCCGTGCGCCTGCCATTCCAAAGCCCCAGATCGGCAACAACCAGAATGGGCTGGGAAAGTTGAATGTCCAGATTGAGCCGTTCGTCCTCAAGGTAGTGCCCGTTTTCCTCATACATCATGGCGACGCGCTCGTCATCGGAAAGCGTCGGATATTCTTCCTCCATCCAGTCCTTCCACTCTTCATAATCAAGGTCAGCATTGGACCAGATGCGATAATCGCTCTCACTCATCTTGCATCACCTCTGTCCTTCGGCATCACGGGCTTTCCGTCTGCGTCATAATTTCTCGGGTCAGCGGCGGGCACCTGAAAGCCGAACATGGAACCGGCCTTCATGGCTTCTTCCTGCGCCTTGCTGACGCCGAGCTTTGTGTTGTACTCATTCACGATGCTCCGGGCTTCGTCCTTGTCGGTAACGGGAATGTCCGTCTTGAAGTAGCCCTTTTCACCGCGCTTGATGATAATGATTTCGTCGCTGCCGGAAAGGACGCTGTAGCACTGCTCGGGCAGGTTGTCCCGAATCGGCTCACAGGTATGGCCGCCATATTCCATGCGCTCGGCAAACTCGCAGATGTGATAGAGGTTGCTCCCGATCTCCACATGGTAGTCGTCGATATAGCGGCAGGTGCGAATCTGATCTTCATTCCACGAATAGTGGATTTTTACCTTGCCGCCATCCGGAATGCGAAACAGCTCCTTGTAATGGCTGTCAATAAACCGGATTCCTTTCTCTGCGTCCTTCAGGTGCTGATCGAGCCAGTCCCGGCGATAGCAATAACAGTACAGGTTGTATTCGCCTCTGTCCGGGTTCAGGCGCAGAAGATAGGCATATTTTTCGGTATCCACACGAACGCCATAGTAGCCCGGTTCCTCCTGCATACGGCTTTGGGGTGTGCAATAGCAGTACTTGGCAAGCGCCCTGCGGTTATGAAGAATGTCGCCTTCCTCACGCAGAGAGTTGATTACATCGTCAAACTCCGCCTTAAACTCGTCGGTTTTTAGCTCCTCCCGGAAATCAAACCAGCTGCTGAAAAAGCCGTTGCCGTCTGTATCCATGTCTGCCCGGAGGTGGCCGATCAGTCCGGTTTGCATGGAAATTTGCGTGCTCTGGCGAAAGGTATATTTGTCCTCCGCCTCGATCATTGCTCTTTTTTCATACTCGATCATCTTGCGTCACCTCTTTCTTTAGCCGGTTTCTTTTCCTGCGCGTGCATCTCTTTCGCTTTCTCCAAGCCCTTCAGCGCCCATTCGGGAAGCTTCTTTTCATCCATGACACCGAGAAAATCCGTGCGGTAAAAGGAGGTCTTTCTCCCGTCGTACAGAGAAATGCAGTAGCAGGTACGGCCTCGCGCATTGGCCTGCGCACCGAAGCCGCCGGTACACAGCATAAGCTGATGATTGGCGTGGCGAAACTCAGGCCGGAGAACGCTGCCCTTGATGACAACCACCTTGTTCTCAATGGAATCTTTGTAGGAAACCGGCGCGCAGCTTTCTGCCATGAGTTCCTCATTTATGCCGACCTCCTGACAGGCTCTCTCGTTTTCCTGAATAATCTCCTCGGCTGCGTCTGCTACGCGCTGTCCGAACACCTTTGCAATCTCCGCAAAATCGTCGCTGACCAGAACCCCGGAATAGCGCTCGAAAATAGCGTTGGTCTCTACAAAGCAGCACATATACCGTTCATCCTTGTCGGCGTTGGGATTCTCGCCCAGAGCAATATCCTTGTGCCCGATATACATGGAATACTTTACAGAGTAATCTCCGATTTTTCTTGTCTCTTCCATAGCGTCTCCTTTTGCAAATGGGGCGGCATCTTTTTGCGGATGCCGCCCCTTGGCGTTTTTACTTTCTGTTCTTCAGGCGAAGAACGATCAGCCCTGCGATAATAAACACCACAAGACCGATGCCGATGATGACCTTAGCGCTCATGCTTGCCTACCTCCTTCTTTTTTCGGAAGGTAAAGAAAGCCGCCGCACCTGCACCGATTGCAGAGATACCGGCAAGTGCTGCCCAAAGAGGCATATTGGTGGTATCTCCGGTCTTGGGGATATCCGTAACAGGCTTGAGCTTGTTATGGAACTTGGCAACGACCGTCTTTCCCTCGTGAACGGTTACGGTGACATTTGCGGGAAGCTCATACTTCTCGTTGGCTTTGTTGGACACCTCAGAGATCACATAATCGCCGATGCGCAGGCCATCAATGTGGATCTGCCCCTTTTCGTCGGTCACAAAGTCCTTGCTGAAGGCATTGCCGGTGATATCCGTGCCCTCCACACGGAAGGTAAAGCCCTTCAGCACGCCGTCATCCGAAGTCTTTTCAATGCGAATGCCTCCGGTCTGTGCCTGGTTGACAAAGCCCTTTCCGGCCTCATTTTCCACGACGACGGTTTTACCATCTTCCTTAATGGAGAAGCTATAGGTTTTCTCATCAAGGAAGAAGCCCTTGGGGGCCTCGGTTTCCTTCAGCGTGTAATCGCCGTAGGGCAGATTGTCCAGCTTGTAGACGCCGTCGGACAGCTCCTCCATCTGGCCCACGAGCTTTCCGTCACGGTACACCTCAAAGACTGCGCCGTTCAGGTGATGATCGGGATAGTCTTTATCCACCTTGGTCAGCTGAACGCTGCCGCGAATGAGCTTGTTGGTGATCTCGATCTCGATCACAGCGCCGTTCTGATCTACCTTCACGGTATAAGGCGTGTCATCCATCACATAGCCCTCCGGTGCAGCGATTTCACGAACCACATACTCGCCATAAGGGATGTCCGCGAAGGTGAAGCTGCCGTCCTCTGCAGAAACGGTGGTCAGGACAGGCTCTGTGCCGTCTGTAAGGAAGAGACCGATGGTAGCTCCGGCCAGTGCCTTGCCGTCCTCGTCCTTCTTCATGCCGTTGATTTCTCCGTAAATCATCTCGTTGGTAACGCTCTTTCCGTCATTGACGGCAAGCTCCACAACGGGAATTGCCTGACCGGCATAGGCGAAGGTCACAGGGTACTTCTCATCGGAGAGGATGTAGTGGCCGTCGGTGCTGATTTCCTTGACATAGTAGCTGCCGAAGGGAACATCGCTCTTGAGCACAGCCTTTCCGTTTTCATCAAGGGACATAATCTCGATGAAACCGTCCACAGGAATGACGGAGCCGTCTGCTGCGGTAAGCTCCTCGGCGGCATAGAAGCCGAAGGTCACGGCGGAAAGCTCGTTATTCATACCGATACCGAACTGCTTATTCTGCTCCAGCACCTTGGAAAGAGAAATCCACGCCTTCTGTCTGTCATTGCAGAAGCTGGCAGCCATTTCGGTGATCTCAATCTCCTGCCCGGCATAGACAAGCTCTGCGGTATGGGCGTCCTTGTTAATGACCATGCCATCGGGGGCTTTCATCTCGGTGATTTCGTATTTTCCCAGATACAGCGGCTTGCTCTCCGCCGTGCCGTCTGCGCCGGTAGTCACCGTATCCACCACCTCGCCGGCGCTGCAGCGCAGCGTACCGTCCGGAGTGTAGATGTCCTCCGTTGCCTTGATCTCATAGGTCGCTCCCGCAAGTCCCTGCACCGTATAGACCGGCTGATAGACCCCGTCCGCCGCCGTAACAGAGGCAAACACCTCGCCGGTTTTGGAAATCTTGATGATGCCCTTCTGCGCGTAGTTGCCCAGCTTCACCGCAACGACCGTCACGCCGCTTTCCTCGGTGGAATTCTCTTCGGTCACATCGAACTTGACCGCCTCATGACTGAGCACATAGCCGTAAGGAGCGGAGACCTCCTTGAGGGAGTAGCCCTTGCCAAACTCCAGCTTCTCCGGCGTGATGAGCATGCCGGCGTCATTGGTGTAGAAGGTGTCGATGGTGGTAACCTCCGGATAGGTAAAGGTCATTTCCACCTTGGAGCCATCCGGACGGAAGATCTGGAAGCCCGCACCCGCATAGGGAATGGCATTGCCGGTCTCCGCATCCACCTTGATGACCTTAATGAAGGACTCGAAGTTAGCGTTGTTGATGAGGTAGCGGTAGGTCTCGCCGTTCTTAGCAATAAACACATCAAAGTCGCTCATCAGCTCACGACCCTCCCAGCCGGAAACCTGATGCACGGTGTACACGCCGTAGGGCAGGTCCTTGCTCTGGGCAAAGCCGTTTCCATCGCAGGTCAGATAGTCCCGCTCCGTATCCTTTGCCGCCTCATAGCTGCCGGCAGATTTCAGATAGACGGCAAAAATCGCGCCTTCTTCGGGCGTTTCAATTTGTGTGTCGCCGTTGTCGGTGTGCTTGATGATGGCGATATTGCCCTTCTGCACCTGCTCGGTCACAGCCACGGCAGGCGCAGCGTTCAGCTCAACGGTGTAATTGGCCACCTCTGCACCGACAGGATAAACGGTGCTGTCCAGAAGATAGCCCTCGGAGGGGCTGATCTCACGAATCGTCCAGTCGTCGCCGCAGACATAATAGCCGGTGGTAAACTGGCCGTTCTCGTCGGTGTAGTAGGTATCCACAAGCTGATCGCCCTTATAGATACCGTAGGCGGCACCGGCAAGCGAAGCGTCGCCCTGCGCCGTTCCGACCTCACAGTCACTCTTAGTGACGGTGACATTGAATCTCTTGAGGATGTTGGAAAAGCTCTTATTGGTTACACTGTTCCATTCCACTGCGGCGCTCTGGCTGTTGGGAACCACATAGCGAATGGCGGTGTCCATCTCCTCCAGTGTGTAGCCGGTGCCGATAAGCACATCCTTAAAAGTCGCAACACCGTTTTCATCGGTAACAGCAAATTCATCCACGGGCAGACCGCTGAGGGAGGTTCCAAAAAGATGGAACTTCACACCCTGGTTCAGTCCGTCCTCGGAGGTCTTGGTCACGGTCAGATCACCGCGGCGGAGTACATTGTTGAAGGAAACCGTCGCCGTCTGCCCAGCGAGCACGGTAACACGGTGGCTTTCCTGGGGTACATACTTGTCGTAGCTCTGTTCAGTGACGGTATAGACACCGGGCATCAGATTGTCGATGCGAATTTCACCGTTCCGGTCGGTGGTAACGGTCTGATTGACGCCCTCGCCGGTGATGGTGAAGGTAATGCCGTCCACCCTGCCGTCCTCGCTGGTCTTGATGATTTTAGCGCCGCCATAGCTGACCTTCAGCTTGAGAAACGCTCTTACAGGGTCGCTGACGGAGGCCGTATAGGTGATGGTATCCTGAACGCCGCCGTTGGGGCCGTACTTATAGTCCGTCCAAACAAGAACGCCGCAGCGGGAAGCGCTTCGACTTGCGGAGATCGTCACATTACCGGTAGGAGCCGTATCGGTGGTGATAGTGAGCGTATTGCCCGACACGCTGAAATGAAAGCCCGTCTCACTGGCAGAGAAGGTAAACTGTGACAGCACGTGGTTGGTATCCGTGAGCTCGGCAATGTACTGACTGCCGTCCCACGCAAGCTCAATGGTCTTTGCGCCGCCGCTGCTTCTGCTCATAAAGCTCGGGCAAACGGCGTGGCTCTGCACGCTGGACTCGATGCTGTCGTAATAGTCCATGATTCGGCTATACAGCGGATGATTGGGGGAAACCAGCGACAGGATCTCGTCATAGCCGCCGGTGCTCACATGGTCAAAGTCCGCATCGCGCTCGCCCACAACCGTTTCCCAAACGAGCAGCTGGGTAGCGAAGGCGTGGGCCAGCTTATCCGCATCGGAATCATTCTGCGATCTCCACGAGGTGGAAAGGTTGCCCTGATAGCCATACTGCATGATACGGCCCAACAGCAGCTTAATATCGTCCGGCTCGATGGTGTTGTTGTACTGGCTGGGATAGTTATCCCAAAAATCCTCACCGAAGCCGTGATAGGTATCGCCGACATTTCGGGATAGGCCGGGCTCGATGCAGTAGCACACCTTCCCGTCAAAGGAATCCATACAGTGCAGTGTGGTGTAGTTGCTGGAGCCTGTTGCCCAGCCATTCATATAGCTTTTGGCGGAGTGTCCCCATGCGTCCTCGGAGTAAATCTGAGCAGCGTCCCCGTCACGGGGGAAGGAAATCATATAGGACTCCGCTGTTTCGCTTGCGGCGAAGGCCGTGGTCGTGCCAAAGCCCGCAAGTACGGTGAATGCCATGAGGACTGCAAGCAGCCCCGACATTCCTCTTTTGAGAATCTTCTTCATTCGTTCTGTCCTCCTTCAAGGCATGAAAAAAGCACCGTGCTTCCACGATGCTCATTTCGGTGTATTGATTTGTTGATGCTTATGCGTACCCGATATAGATCAGGTAGCTGCTTGTGCCGACGCATTCGTACCAGATCCAGACCGCAGTTATCTCCCCATCCTTCGCATATCTGTTCAGGCGTGAGTTAATGTCTCGCTCCAGGTAGATGCAGGTCGGCTTCGCGGTGATCGGATTGTCCCAGCAATCGGTTGCTGAGCTATCCAAGGTCAGCCCCAAGCTCACCGCCGTGCTTTTTGCGTAGGAAATCCAGTGCTCTATATCAAATGTGGGCTCGGGCTTCGGAGTCGGTTCCGGCTCGCTTATCGCAGGAACGGATGGTTCCTCTGTGGGGCTTTCTGTTTCCTCCGGCTTCTCCGGAAGCACGGGTGGCTGCTTGGCTTCTTCCGATGCCGGCGCGTTCGATTCCGTGGGTGCGCTTACCGGCTCAGAAGAAATAGCAGGGCCGCTTTCGTGTTTGTCCTCATTTGATGTGCAAGCTGCTGGATCGGCGGCTTCTGTCGGGGCTCCTGTGGGAGCGTTTGGTTCTGTGGATACCGGCTCAAAGGAAGCAGGCGTTTCTTCCTGTGGCGTTGGAGCTTTCAGTGTGTTTCCCGCTGTTTGCCCTTGCAATGGCTCTGCGGCGCATCCGGAAAGCAATACGGCAAGTAGGAGCGCGCACAACATGAGATTCTTTTTCATGGGATGACCTCCAATGACTGTTTTTTCTCATATTGTACGAATGCACTTGGTTTTCTTCAATTGTGCCGCCTGTATATTTTCCTTTTGAGCTGGTATTGCCGGTAAATGAGGGAGAGAGTGTGAGAGGGGGAACGGCGCTGACGCAGCGTCAAAAGGGTAGACTGCCCCCTTGGCGAAGAACCTATCTTGCGTCATTCCGACTTTTCTGCCGCTCCTGATACCGATGATAATATTCCAGCGCTTTCAGAATATACTCACCGGTTTTTTCGTAGGGAATGCTGGCAGGGATAAACCTTCTGGCCTCTGCGTACTTGATGTTGATTTTTTCTCTCTGATTCGGCTTTTCCTCGCTCATGATCGACTCAATGACCTCGTTGTTCAGCTTTCCGTCCTGCGAGAATCGCTTCAGCTTAATGGCCTGGGCAAGGGACGGTGTGGCATCTGCGTAGGAGATTTGCTCCAGCAGCGCACCCTGTTCCTTTTTTTGCAGGTACGAAAGCTCCACCGCCGGTCTGAACGCAATGCGCCCCTCGTCAACCAAATCCAGAAGCTCCGGAATGAGCTCCGTGAGGCGGATATAGCGCCGCACCTGTTCGCGGCTTTCACCGTGCTCACTGCCCAATTCTTCGTTAGACCGGGACTTTGACACCACTGGTGTCGAAGTTAAATCACTGCGCTGTCCCTGTCGGTTCATAGCTTCCAGCCTCATCTTATACGAAAAAGCTTTTTCACTCGGCAGGATCACAGAGCGCTGCAGGTTCGATTCCACCATTAGAATGATGGCCTCGTCTCGGGTCATCTCCCGCACCTCGGCTTTCACGGTATCAAACCCGGCAAGCTCACAGGCCTTCCTTCTGCGGTGCCCCGACACAATCTCGTACCGCCCATCCTCCTTTGGTCGGAGGGTGACAGGGGTGATGATCCCGCGCTCCTTGATGCTCTGGACAAGCTGATCCATGTCCTCGTCCAGCTTCACTTTGAAGGGATGGTCAGGGAAATCGTCGATCTCCGAGAGGGGAATATCATAAATGCGCGGGAGCTTGTTTTCCTTTCGCTCTGCGTCATTCATGAAAAGCTCATCGTACCCGGTCAGGCCCAGATCGATTTTTTGTACGCTCTTCAAGCTCTGTCACCTCCTTTGTGAGTGCCTCATACGCTGCTGCGACCTTGCCGTTCCTGTCATGGGAGAAGATGCTTTCTCCGGAAAGACTGCACTCCGCAGCTCTTACCGAAAAGGGAATTTCGGAACGGAACACGCGGATGTTCTCTCCCACGGCGGAACGAAGCGAGGAAATAATCGCCTTAGCGTTGTTGGTGCGGTTATCCACCATCGTCAGCAAAATGCCGTCAATCTTCAGCCTCGGATTGATCTGCCGCTTGATCTTTGAAATGGAGCGCAGAAGCAGGTTAAGACCTTTGGTTGACAGGAAGTTCGGCTGAGACGGGATAATCACACTGTCTGCCGCAACCAGCGCATTGACCGTCATCATACCCAGCGAGGGCATACAGTCAATCAGAATGTAGTCGTAGCTCTTTCTCATGCCGTCAATGGCGTTCTTCAGAACATACTCGCGGCTCATGACATTGAACAGGCCCGTTTCCATACCGGAGAGCTCAATGTTGGAGGGGAGCAAATCCACACTCTCCTGGTGCCGGATAATTGCACCCTCTGCAAGCGGCTCATCATCAATGACCGACTGCATAAGGGACGACAGCGATACATCCAGCTCGTCTGGGTTCTTTATGCCGAGGCTCACCGTTAAGCTGCCCTGCGGATCAGCATCTACCAGCAGGACCCGTTTCCCGGAGCTTGCAAGTCCCACACCGAGATTGACTGCGGTCGTCGTTTTGCCAACGCCGCCCTTCTGATTCGTGATGGCGATCACCTTACAGTTTTCCATGGGGTTTTCCTCCTTTCTCTTTATTTGAATCATTTCTGATCCACGAAAGCCTCAAAATACCTTTTGGGGCTTTCGTCGCTGCATTTCATTTTTCCTCGAACCCAAAATGCAGAAAAGGAAGTCAACAGGCGTTCGGCTGCTGACCGAACTCATAGGAATCTCACCTCTGCCGGGTACTCCGCCAGCCCCATAGGGAAGTATCATTGTCCCTGAATCGTTTCATCGCCTTATCCGTAGCAAGCGGATATTTCAGAATGGTTCGGAATCGCTACCAACCTTGCTTTCCGTGATAACCCCTGTGGGCAGGAAGTTCGTGGCGCACCTTCATTCGGCTGGGGCCTTCGCCCCCGATCAGGAATGTACCTGTTGAATGTGTATTCGATTGTCAAGGAACAGGTGAGAGGTTTTTGCCCCTCAAGTGGTAGATCACGGGAAAGGGCAAAAATTAAGTCTCCGGAGAAATTTCTAAAAAATTTTTTCACGGGCTCCTCCTTCGAGCATTCATCATTGGAATATCTGAAAACAAAAAAGGCCCAGCTACCGCAATGGGTAACTGGGCCTCAACCATCCGTATATGGTATAAACGGGAATAAACTTCGCCAAAAGAATTCAAAGCAAAACAAAGATGCCGGGAGGGATAAATTGCCTCTATAGATGCGCCTCACAGGGCTCGGAATGGAGGGGGATTTTCCCCTATTTTTTAACCCATTCATCGCTCCAAACTCGGTTTTCCCCTATGGTTAACCCATTAAAAACGGGATAGAGAGCATCAAATTTCCTCAAAAGGAAACAGCAGAATCAAAAAAGAAAAACCCCGGAAACCGTTGAGTTTCCAGGGTTTTTGGGCATTTTGAAGTCTCGATCAGCGCTTGGAGAACTGCGGAGCGCGACGGGCGGCCTTGAGGCCGTACTGGCGTACAGTTTAGCGCCGGTTTTCCTTGATTTTATGGGCTTTTTGGCCTCTGCCCTCAAATGTTGCCCCAGTATTTAATCATAAAAATGGGGGCATTTTAGACACCAACAGATGGAGCAAATGCAGCATTTACAACACTCAGAAGTTCCTCCGGTTTATTATACTTCACCTGCGCGTAAATGTCCATAGTCGTCTTACTGTTTTCATGCCCGGCAAGATATTGAACAGTTTTTGGGTCAATGCCTGCATACAGCAGGTTAGTAATATAGGTGTGACGAAGTTGATGTGGGGTTACATCAAAGTCAATGGCATACACTAACTTCGGGTTATTTTTCTGATGACTGCCAGGGGTAGGCGTTACCGTACACTTCACGCACTGGCCATTTACATACTTATAATAGTTATGGGGTTTCGTAGAGCGAACGGTTACATATTTCCATACCCGCTGAAACTGCGAAGATGAAAGAGGATTTCCATTTCTGTCAGCAACCACATATTCCGATTCGGTTTTCTCTTTCACTTCCCGCAGGCAGTCTGTCAAACACTTTGGGATCGGAATATCTCTCCGAGCCGCCTTCGTTTTCAGCGTTGTGGAAATCACCGGCCTGTTATTTTCTGAGCGCCATGCTCTCCGTACAGAGATGTACGGCGTAGGAACATCCAGAAATACGCAGTCCCATTGCAGTCCCAGAATTTCTTCACGACGCAGGCCGGAATATAAAGCGATCATTATAAAGGTATAGGGTGGAAGTCCTCGGACAGTATCTAAAAGCAGCTTCACTTGCTCATCCGTCAAGGCATTTATCTTTTTCCC
>ERZ857693.2779-NODE-2779-length-16207-cov-4.240032_pt1 | contig 16207 bp, 18 predicted proteins | sample MGYA00519765_ERZ857693 | MGnify/ENA primary metagenome ERZ857693 (study PRJEB31778, sample SAMEA3449354) | human gut metagenome | biome: human gut; feature: human-associated habitat; material: faeces | place: United Kingdom | collected 2010/2012 ... | reverse complement strand
GCCCTCTTCGTCGTGGGCCTCGGCGCGGATGTAGAGCTTCACATAGTCAAAGCCGTTGACACTGTTTTTGATTGTGATGGTCTCGGTGCGCTCGTCGCCGGGCATGACGTCTTTAAAATTATTAAAGAGGTCTGTGTCCGTGTAGCCGCTGCCGGTGGTCTCGATCACGAGTCCGCTGGTACCGTCGCGCCGGACGACCGCGTCTGCGGCAAGAACCGGAATAGTCAGCACTGCAACGGCTATGAGAACCAGTCCGAGAGAAAGGAGCCTGTTTGTCATTTTTTTCACGTTCCAGCTCCTCCTTAGTTCCCGAGGGCGGGTGTTAGCTTGCCATCGACGATAGTCGCACCCCATGCCTGCTGAACGGCTTCGGCGGGTTCGCTCTGGATAGCTTCTGCCAAAACTTCAACGGAAAGCGTATATTCCGGATTTTCCGGGTATGTAACCGCACAGTCCAGAGGACGCTCTTCTGTTGAACTGCCGGGGGAAACCGGCAGCGAATAGTAGAAATATCCGTCCGCGCCTTTATTCCAGTAGTTGCCCAAATTTTCTGTCAGAGTATAGGAGTAGCCATCGGGAACAGAGACGGCAACATTTCTGTTCCCATCGCGCCACGTTACAACATAGGTGGCGCGGATATAGGCGGCAGTATTGCCGGTGTTTTTGATCTGCACATTTTCCTTCGAGCCTGTTACCTCGCAGGAAACCTTGGCGTACTCGAACGTGCTTTTTATCGGCTCTGTTCTGGCGACCAGAAAGGCAACGGTCGTACCAACTGCTATGCCGATCAAAAGAATCATGGATAAGAGCAAAACTGCTGCTCTGTTCGTGGGGAATCGGGGCTTGCTGTCTTTTCTGCTATGTGCTCCCGGATACATAATCGCCGTCTCCTTTCTCGATTTTCAGAGCACGCTGTACGCATTGCCGCTCAGCCATTTGGAATTGCTGCCGTTGTTTGTAAAGCTGACCTCATTGGTCTGCGCACCCTGCAAGGTTATACTCTGAGAGCCGCCGGTCGTGCCGCACCGCCAGTTCCAATTGGTTTCTTCTGTGACAGTATAGGAGCCGATTTTTAAATTCTTTATTGTCACAGAGCTGTTTCCGTTAACCGCTACTTTTATCCCGCCTTTGGGCAGATCGCCGCCGGTAACAACATAGATGAATGTCTGATTCTCATCCGCAATCCCGCCGACCTGCTTGATGGTGAGATCAGCCACGGCGTAGTCAAACTTGGCGTAGTACGTCGCGGCTTCATAGCCCATGACGGGGGATTCTGCCGTGCCGTAATTCTTGGTCTTGCCCGGTGTCAGCTTATTGTCAGTGACCCAGCTTGGATCCACGGCTTCAGTGCAGGCTTCATCTTTGTACCAGCCGACGAACTTGAATCCGGATGCCGCCGCGGGCGTGGAACCGACCGCTGCTCCGCTCTCTACCATCACGGTTTCGCTCACCGGGGCAACGGAGCCGAAGTTCGTCGCACCCGCAGGGCCGACAGGCTCATAAAAGATGTTTACTTGCTCTTCAGTCGCTTCTTCCGTAGTCGGTTCTTCCGTCGACGCGGTCTTCTTCACATACAGATCAAACTGAACATATGCGCCGACGTTCTCCTGCCCATTGCCATCCAGGATTCCGCTTGTGAAGGCAAAGTCATCATAGTAAACATTCTCATCACACACCGTAGCTATCTGGGTTACGTTAGTCCCTTCTTTCCAGTTTCGGATTATCTTGGACACATCATTCAACTCATACCCACTATTTTCGGCAGGCACAATTGCGAAACGAATAGGATACCCCGGACCATCTGCTTTACGCTGAAGAATGACATGGTTATTATCACGACTGTCGCCCAGATATGCAGTGTCATACGCATTATCATTCGGATCCTTTACAACAGTGTACGGCTCGTCAAAATACACGACGCCGCTCGTGTCCGATGTTCCTCTGAACATAGTCAGTCCATTATTCCACTCGGGTAATGGCTCGTTTACGCCGTAATACGGAGGGTGAAGCTCCCGCCGCACCTCAACAGGCACATCCGGCTGCGGTATTGCTTCATTGCTATCGTCTACGCAAAAGACGTTGATTTTAATGCGGATCTGTCCCGCCGCAGGCTCTGTGACAGGGCTGTCGGTTCCCACCGCCGCCGCAGCAGTTCCCATAACCGACGTATAGAAAGGACAGCCCTCCCCGTGTGGCTCGCCCTCGGCGGGCTTTGGGTCGCAGGTGCAGCCCTTTTCTTCCACAGAGTTCTCCGGCGTGGGGACCGGAGTATCTTCCGCGAGTGTCAAATTTTCATTCGCGGCAGACGGATCACCGGAAAACGCCAGCGTACCGGGAAGTGCCATGCTGATAATCAGGGTCAGACAAATGATTAGTGCGATTCCTTTTTTGCGCGTCATATAGCTCCCCCCTTACACTTTCGGCCAGCCCTGCGCGTCCATGGCAGTATTCCCGTTGTTGGCGCTTTGCGTGGCCTGTGCGAAAATATCAATCGTTGCCGTTGCATTCTGATACGCGTTGCTCATATCGGCATGAAAGCTCACGGCAGTGCAAACCGGCGCTGTGACCTCTCCGGGCTTTAAGACTTTGTTGTAATAATAGTAGCCGTCCTTCTCCGTCCAGTCGGCAGTGTTGCACGCCAGCTCCACCAGAGAAGCATCCGGTGTGATGCTCCCGGTCGGAAGAACGATTTTCTTATCCACCATCACCCGCACCCACGCGTCGGATACGCCGGTGTTTTTGATCTCCACGATTTTGGTAACGGTGGTTTCGGGCATCACGCCGGTCACATCTTCAAAGGGCTTTGTTCTCTCCTCGTCCGCCCATTCCTGCACCGCAATCTGCACGCCGCCGGTTGTGATGACGTTGTGCGCCTTGCTGTCCGCGGTGAAGTACGCAATGGTTTCGGCGGCAAACAGGGAGAAACAGAGGGCCAGCACCGACAGAATCAAAAATTTTCGCTTCACTGTTCTTCTCCTATCAAGCTATAATTGGGAAGACCTTCCCCGGATCAAAAACAAAACCGCATGGCCGAGTCAGACCATATGAGAACACCCGCGTTCCCCGGGCGCTCTCATATGGTCTGTACCCCGAGGGGTACAGACCACAGAGATAGGGAGATTAGCGCAGCTCATCGAAGAAGCCGCGCAAAGGAGGAATTATTTAAAGGCAGCCCACGCAGCGGCGGCATCGTCAAAGCCCTCGGCCTGGATGGCATCGGCCTCAACCAGAACAGGGAACACACCGCTGGGATAGGGGCCATTCTCGCCGAAGAGCTCCTCGCTCTGAGCACTGGTGACAGTGGTATCCATGTGGATGGTGCCCCAGACGTTCCAATAGGTCATCTCGCCGGGAGCCAGAGGATCGATGCGGGTGAAGGTGTAGACGTTGTACTTGACGCCGTTACGATCTACGGTGCCAGTCTGATCAATTGCCATGGTGAATTCTTTATCCATGGCACTGGAGGTGTACATGCTGCTGTTCAGAATTGCGGTGTCCAGATCGGCGGGGATCATCACACGGATGCGGATATAGGCGTCATTCGCACCGGTGTTGATGACATAAGGGGACTTGGCAATGTTCTTTCCGGGAACCATGTTTTTACCGCGCTCGCCGATGTAGTCGGAATACTTCGCAGCATCCGCCTTGATCTCTTCATCAGTGAAAATCGTGGAGCCGTTTGCGACATAGTCCATGCCGCTCGCGGTCTGGGTGGGGGCGGGGATAGAGGTATCGCCGGAGCTGCCGGAGCCCTGACGGTGATATCTGGACTCGATCAGGTCGATCTTGACATTTCCCACGGTAAACGTATTGGTGGCAGACTTCGTGTCGGTGAAATAAGCGAGGGATGCGCCTACAACGGCGACCGCCAAAAGGGCGACGCAGAGGCACAGCGCAGTGAGTTTCTTTTTCATGTGCTTTACTCCTTCTATTTTCATTTTTTGCGCTGCATGTAAGGAAATGCTCAGGGGTTATTCGCCGCTGCCCATGCGGTAGCAGCATCGTCAATACCGAGGCGCTGGACAGCGTAGGCCGTGAACGACAGCTGGGGCTGGGTTCCAGAAGCAATGCTGTTAATCTCTGCCTTGGTCAGCATCTGGCTGACCGTGACATTACAGTTCACATCGTACTCCACACCAGTTTTGGCATCCTCCGCGCTGACTTCGCGATAGTAAACGCCGGGATGGTCGTTGAGAGCTATCCAGCCTTTTTGGACGTCGACAGAGTAGAAAACCTTCGCCGTACCGTTCGCGTCCGGGAAGCGCGACCAGTTCGTTCCCTCTACCTTCACAAACAGCCAGCAGGCTTCGGAGTTCGGCTCGACCTTCACCTTCAGGGATCTCCTGATATCAACGCCGGGGATGATTTTGAGCGACTGACTCTCCGATTCAGCCTTTGTCAATTTGATATTGATGTCTCCGAGGGTGAATGTACTGACAGAAGACTCCGACTCGCTGACGAGCCAGGCAACCGTTCCGTCTACAGCACAGCCGACCACCATCGTCAATGCCAGCATTACGAAAACGGACAGTATCGCAATGAACTTTTTGTTGCTCATGCGGCGGCGGTTTGCACGGTGTTTCATTTTTCTTTTTCCTCCTTCCCTCGGTTATTTGCGGTTGGTTTTATTTCAACAGGCAAAACGTTTCCATTGGGAGCGTCTGCCTGCTGCAATTCTTTTTGCGGCAAGATTAATCCGTCCGGTTTTCGCCGATCGTTTTCTCCGATGCTGCTTTGGAGGCCGCGGCTTTGTATTCTGCCGTATGTCTGCCTTTGACGGGCCGGGAGAGCTTTATTTCCTCGTCCCGGTCATCCGGAAACATGTCGGGGAGGAACATCAGCAGCAGAAGTATCGCGCCTGCGGAAATCGCAACGTACATTCCGGGCGGGTGCTGGATGTAATTTGTCGCATAGCCCAGATATGGGATGGAGAAAACCGGCGTACCAATGACGTTTTTATAATGAACAAGCCGAGCGTCTTCTGCTTCGTTTGCGTCGCCCTTGGTGCGGAAGCGGATCACGGTGGGGTCTTCCTCGTCGGGGACAATGCCCACAACGCGGTGCGTGGCCACGGTGTTTTCATCCAGCATAAACGTGATGGGCTGCCCCTCCTGAATGGCGGAAGGGTCTACCTTTTTTACATAGATCAGCGAGCCTGTATGATAGGTTGGCTCCATGGAGCCGGACAGCACGGTGAACACCTGCAATCCGGCAACTCTTGCGCCCACCAGCAGAAGCGCCAGAATCACCACCAGCGCAACCAGAATGCTGCTGACCACATTCCATACCTTTTTGAGAGATTTGCTCATATAGCTTCTTCCTGATTCCTTAATGCTTCCGCTTATTTAGACATAATTCGCATTATGTCGGGAGCAAATGGCATATACATACAAAGTTTGCATCAATCCTTGATTTTTTTATAGCACTTACCGCTTGAAAAATCAAGTTCCGATGCAGAAAGAGTTCACAAAAAAGCAAAAAAAATTTAACCGCTGTACATATTGTCGAAAACGAGTAGTACAACAACACCCCCTGCGGCGTTTTTTTTAAAAACGTGGAAGGGGGTGTGCTTTTGTGCGCCCAAAATGGAACATCGTTTTCGGGTCGAACGCCCGCCGCTGCTGCTCCTTTGGACATAATTGGACATAATGCGAATTATGTCGGGCTTTTTTCTATACGACCAGCCCCAACCGTTCGAGCTTCTGGCGGTGCTCCGTGCCGGAGGTCATGATATAGATGCGGGTCGTATCTACGCTGCTGTGCCCTAAAATATCCGCCAGCTTTGCAATGTCCTTTTCGATGCCGTAAAAGGTTCTGGCAAAGAGTTTCCGCAGGTTATGCGGAAAGACCTTGCCCGGCTTTACCCCGGCGGCTTTACACAGCCCTTTCATCTGCGCCCATATGGCTTTCCGGTCCAGAGGTTTTCCGCGCCCCGTGAGAAAGATCACGCCGGAGCGGATTTTCTGTTTTCCGGCATAATCCAGAAGCAGCCGTCTCAGCTTGCCGGGAAGCAGGATCGTCCGGGTCTTGGCCTTGCAGCGCACAATAACCTCCCCGCGCCTCGCCGCTTCCGCCGTAAAATATTTCAGTTCGGACACGCGGATGCCGGTGGAGCAAATGGTCTCCATCACCAGCCGAAGCTGCTCGTTCTTCCCTGCCGCTTTTAAAAGCCGCTCGTACTCTGCCTTTGTCAGCTCCTTTTCCTCCGCACAATAAACCTGACGCTGCACTTTGAGGGACTTCACCTTGCAGTCCGGCCAATCCATAAAAATCAGGAAGCTGTTCACGCTGGCCAGCATGGAATTGATGGACCGCACCGCATAGCTTTCTTCCAGCAGATGTTTTTTGTAATGGATAACCAGCTCCTTCTCTACTGGCGTTTCTCCGATAAAGGCTTGAAAAGCACGGATGTCCCGGAGGTATTTCTCTACGGTGACCGCGCTCTTTTCGTCCCGGATCAGATATTGGCGAAAGGCCTGTATCGCTTCTTCGGTAACTCTTTTTTGTTCCATTGGTAATTTCGCCTACCTTCCTTCTTGGTCTGCACATATTGTAATCATGTTTCGGACAAAGGGAGAAGCAGAGAAACAACTTTAATAAAATCGTAGGTTCAGCACGATATGCGCAGGATAAGAAAAAGCACCTGTCCAGCGGATTTACTGAACGGGTGCTTTTGGCAGGCTGCAAAAGAGCCAACTTCTTGTTTGTCTTTTTCTCCAAAATCTCTTAAAAAACAGCTTGACTTTGAGTAAATGACATAATACAATAAAGTTTATGCGTTACAATTGAATAAGGTTTTGCGAATTTTGCGCCTGAAAGGGCGCAGGAAGCTGGGTGTGAATCCCGCGCAGGAACGCTGCTGTATTAACCGAGCGGTTTCTCTAATCCAAGACGGAAGGTCACTGAAAGAAATTTTGGGAAGGCCGAGAAATCGCGATGACGTTTGAGCCAGAATACATTCGCAGAGCAGGTTATTTGTAGTCGCTCCGCGGTTTCTGGGGCAGACGCGAATAACTATCATGTCGTAAAACATGGTGGTTTTTTTGTATTTGGCACCGTGTTGGGCAATTTCCCTGATACGGTGTATTTTTTTGAAAGGAACACCTTCTTTTGGAAACTCCACCTTGCCGCAGATATCCGGCACAGTCAATGCCAGCGCCAGAGCTGCCTGGTAAAATTTGGATGAGAGCAAATTTTCAATTTCCTGTAATCTGTCCTCAAGCGTGATTATGGAATGACCCCACGGCAAATCGTCCATATTTACCTCCATGTAACAATAGTTGGTTTTGCTATGTCGGGCATCCGTTATTGAAAGTTTGCGAAATGGTATATTGGGAGGGAAATAAACATTTCCTGCATGGAAGGTGAAAGCTCCGCGAAGCACTTTTGGGCTTCGCTGTTATCTCCGAGAAGCAAGTATGCGCTGCATCGAACTTCCGCAGGATAAGACGCATTTGTAAAACCGCTCAATTCAATGATTTCCTGTGTGATAAAAGAGCGTTTGCGCTTGATTATCTGGAGATGATTGAGCCGTATAACAGGGTCATTCTCTTCGCTTTCAAACGTAGAAAGCCATGTGCAAAGTGAATCGGCAAGCTCCAACAGTTTGCCGTCTTTGTCTGTCTGCTCGTCATACGCACGAAGAATCTCCAAAAGTAAATCTGTCGTGTACGGTATAAACTTAGGAGAGGGAGCTAAGGATGTAATACTATTTAGTATAGTATCATAATTCATGTTGGACGCATGGACAAACGCGGTTTTATCCAGCAAAAAATACTGCGATGCGGGAATGGGATGGGCGTGTGCAGTATCATTTTCTTTAAAAAAAGCAAATTGTTGTGTATCAAAAAAGCTTTTAATTTGATAGTACCCGTCCTCTTGCCGAACAGCCCATATCCAAATCGAGAGATTTGCTATCAGAAAGGCCCCGTAGATAGGTGAACCTTCTATACCCGGAAAGCTGATTTTTTTATTATAAAGGATCGCAGCAACAAAGTTTCGTATGTTCTCTTCATCCTTTTCCGTAAGGTTATCGCATTGCAGTTCTTCTGCAACTCCAAGAGCATCGAGCATCTTTTTGACATCTTTATAGTACCGAAGCAGTTCTTTGCTTTTGGGTAGCCCCTTCCAATTCGGATTGCTGAAAGTCAGCTTTTCGCCATTAAACGCTACTTCTCTGCTTTCTATTATATCGATATAGCATGAGGCGTCTTGAATCCGATCGCTTAGCGTTCCGGTGGCTTTGAAGCTTATATTGAATTTTTTGCTGGACAAGTCCAGTTTTATTGTGATTCCTTTCCCCAGTTCAATATGATGTGCAGCTCCCTCCTTATATACAACGGTATAGAACGGATAATATTCGATGTCTCTGACCGTTACTTTTGCCTCAATGCATCTTGTGACAGTTGGACTACAGATTTTATCAACAGGGATCTCGATATCCAGACCTTTTGGTTTTGCATACAAGTAAGAATCATGAGAAGAAAGAAATTTCCCTAGGTTAAATTCGTTAAGCCCGATACCGGATGCATTAAATGTTAGCGACTCAATGGCGACGCCATTACGGGTAAGCTCTTCGAGAGACACCAGTTTTTTCCCGATAAAGCTGGCCTGTTTCCGCGAATTCTCAATAAAACTTGTAAAGATCGTGCTGATTTCGTTTATGTCTTTTGAAGGGAATCTGGCTAGTTTGATTGCACAACTCTTTTGATTACCGATTTCGTTAAGCTTGCGTTTCAAATCGAAGACCAGCAGGCTCGAATAATAGATGTCCGCCTCACCAATGACAGAAGGAACGCTTACAAGGAAGAATATGCAGCCGCCGTCATTGCAATAGTTGCGGAGATCTGCAACGCTGCAGGGAAAAGACGCCGTGTCAGATGTGAGAAGTTTTTGGGTTCCCTTAACCTGAATCGGGACTCTCCCCAACAAGTCTTCCTTTTTCTGAGTCGCGTTCTGGTAGACAAACACGGCACCATCCCATGACGGAGTTCTATCATTGCGATTGATAAAAGGACTTAGTATAGGGCAGGAAAGAAAGACTTGGCTAAGTGCAGCTGTCGCGGCTTCCTCGATCCACTTGCTATTAGCGGCGGCCATAGATTCATCCCCCTTTTGTACTGAACGTCTTTTCGTCGCAAAAACGTGAAACTATCAACTATAAGAAGTATAGTGCTGTTTTCTGGTTTTATCAACAAACAAAAGGGACCTTTTTTATTCTGCTATTTACGGCATAGGTCGGGGGAGCCGGATCAAACGGCTTTCCTGTGTTTTAATACGCCGGCAAGCCATACCCAAAGATGCAGGCATTGCCTACATAGTAACGTCTCTGGGCGCAGTCGTCATTAACGTTGCCCTCAATGGTGTATACCAAACCTCCCTCGCATTTTTCAACGATGCCCACATGATCCGGACACCCATCCGGCTCCCAGTCGAAAAAGATGATGTCGCCGGGGCTCGGCTCGGCAGAGCCACCCGCCCACCCGGCGTTATCCTTGAACCAGTTCGCACCCCAGACGCAGTTTTCAAACTTTGGAATGGCTCCGGCGTCGATCAAACCAGCCTGATCGGCACACCAGCTCACAAACATGGCGCACCACTCCGCACGTTCGCTCAGTCCCCACCAGCTCCAGTAAGGCTCGCCGCCTAAATTGCCGACCTGCGTCAGTGCTATCTCCACAATGGCCTGATTGCCCTCTGCGGTAAAGGCACGTCCGAACGGGTAGTAGCGCAGCACATGCGCCGGGTACTGTTTGTCGCCGTATCCGCTCCAGCCGAGCTGCGCGGCCATGTAGTTGGAAAACTCAATCGCCGCGATGGCCGAATATCCACCGTAGTTCTCCCGCGCCCAGGGAATAAACCCATTGCCGAAATTGTAGCCCTGCAGCGCCAGCTTGATGTTTTCCATATCGACAGGGCTTTCCACGTCGGCCTGCCGCAAGCTGTCCGCAATGGTCTGGACACCTACATTGATGGAATACTCCGGATCGGTGATGGCATTGGGCGTTCGTGGGTAACGGGTGTTATAGCCGCTTTCGGACGCCTGCATGGGATCAAACCCCTGACCGCCGCTCTCCTGCATCATGATCGCTTTGATCAGCTCGACGTATTCTCCTATGCCGTATTGATTGGCATACACGCGGATGATGGGCGTATAGGTCTCCCCCTCCTCGCTCACCGGCACATACGAGGTACGTCCGCTTTCACTTCCGAAGAGTAAGAGGGCAGCGCCGAGCAGTACAACAACTAGGACAATGGTGATGGCAATCCAACTCCCCGCGAGGATCGCGTTGACGAGCGCCTTCGTCGCGGCGAGGATTGCCCAGATCGCTTTTGAGGCCGCGGCAGCAGCCTTTTTCACGACCTCGACAGAGTTTCTCGCCGCAGCCTTCGCCCGCCGCACGGACGCGTTTGCCGTCTTGACCGTAACGCCGGGATTGGCAGGAATAGTACGCGCTGTCTGCCGGACCGTTCGGACAGACCGCTCAACGGGTTTTACCGCCCGGTCGGCGGTTTTTATTGACCGAGTCCGCTTTTCCCGTACAGACGGTTTTATTGTCTCGCTGCTGTTTCTCTGAGTACGGAGCAACATGCGCTTGTGTTCTTCCCGTTTGAACCGCGCCCCAGCCGTTTCCGACTGGGGCGTTTCTATAAATGTAGACGGTCGCCTATCAGAGAAAGGTCTCGTGTGGGATCTTGGAATACTTGCTGCCGACGAGAAAAATGCCGTCCGGCCAGATGCGCCGGATGGGGATCACGTCCTGTACACGGCGCGGTACGCGGTATTTCTCCCGGTCCTGCTGGAGAAGATTACTGAGCGTCTTTATCATGCCGTTTGTAAACCTCCCTTTCATGAGCTTCTATGACGCTTTTCAGCGCCTCGTAATACAGGTTGCTTGGCTGTACCCGTAGGTGTACCGGTTCCAGAATCTCTGAGCGAAACCACACCCGGAGAAACCGCCCGGCGCTCATGCCGTGGTAGCTGAAGAAGCCCAGCGCACCGAACGGAGCTGCAGCCAGAATGACGATCCAGCTCAGCGTTTCGAGGCCTACATACGGGCGGAGCAGAAAGTACAGCGCCACAGCGACACCGATGGCCAGCAAAGAAAAAATGAACTGCCGCATGGACAGTCCGAAAAACATGGATTCCGTATAGTTTCGGATTTCACGGTTGATCTTGACTTCCAAAGGGATACCTCCTTCGTTTGGGTATAAGAAAACCGCCTCCCGAGTAGGGGACGGTTGAATGGTTTATAGGGAACTTTTTGACGAGGAATGCGGCAAAAAATTCCCTATATTATAGAAACGGTTTGCGCCATTACAGCCCCATCATCTCCCGTACAATCCGGTCGGACATCTTCACAGAGCCGACCAGGATGAGCATGTTGAAGATGAGTTCCCCAATATAGCTCCACAGCATCGTTACGGCCGCAGCATCGGTCTTGACGATGCAGTGCCGAATAATAACGGGATGGACACCTCGACTCGTCAGATATCGCTCTACTATGTCTGTTGTCTTGGACAGCTTTGGCATCAGGAGCTCTGTGGTTTTTCGTTCCCTCGGGCAATAGAAAATGGGCGGCTTTTCTGCCGCCCGACCGAGTATTGTTTTTACTTCCTGTATGAAAGAATATCCTTTTACCTTGATAAGATAATCCAGCGCCGATCTGCCTCCGATACCCTGTGAAAACCAGCACCACTTCCCGTTGCTGATTCGCAGAGAATCATGCTCTCTGGTGCAATAGGTGTCCACCGACACATGCACGAGCTCCTGCGGTTCATAATTGCGAAGAAACGTTAAAAGATCCATTTCCTTGGCTTTGGCAACATCCTCCGCGGCAATATAGCTCATAGGGCATCACCTCGCTTCACGCCGGTCTCTCAGAAAATCGGCTCTGATGACCGCATTGGCTCGGCACTCGATGGTGTCACGGATGTTGTCCATGCGGTCGGTCTCCCGCTTTTCGAAGTCCTTAAACACATCCGCAAGGGGACTGGGCGAATTCAGGAGCGCCTTGCACTGCTTATCGGACAAGTCGTATTCCTCCAGCGCCAGCACAATGTCCTCCCGAACCGTGTACTCGTAGCAGTGGTTCAGGATTTCATTGGGCGGCTGGGACAGCAGCCACTCCCGATACTGCTCCTGTTCTGCGAACACCTTCTTATATGGAGCAGTGTTCAGTTCTTCGCTTGTCATTTGCATACCCTCCTTCATAAAGATTTAGCCGCCGATGAGGGGATCACCGGCGGCTATGTAGCATTTCAATTGAGAAGTTGAACATATTTTTAGCCAAGTTCTCAACGGAAGTGAACTTTGACAAAAAGAAAGACCGTCCACTTTTTCAATGAACGGTCGAATCGGGTTGTATTCCGTTTTGCAGGGAACTTTTGCCAGATTTTTTCTGCTGTATGTTCCCCGTGCTGTCTTCGTTATTCCGCTTCTTCTTCAGCGCGAAAACCAACCATAAATCTTTTCAGCAGAAATGTGCAGAAGTACGGGAATGTGTATATCCTGTCCTCATGCCCGATATTGTTCTTTGAGAACTTAATCCCATATCTGATATCCGGGTAGTGATCAGAGGCAATCAATGTTTTCATTGATTTTGCCCGCCCACTTTTCGCCTTTACTTCAACAGGAATCAAGGATGCGGTTGAACGAATGAAGAAATCGGCTTCCAGCGTGGAATCCTCTTTTTTGTAATAGAACAGCTTATATCCTTGCTTGATGAGAGCTTCTCCTACCATGTTCTCATAGAGGGCTCCCTTATAAACACCCAGGTTCTTATTGGCTCTTAAATCCTCCTGCGATTCATCATCCAGCATGGATACCAAAAGACCCGTATCCGCAAAATACAGCTTGAATGTGTCGGGGTCGTAATTACCTCCCAACGGCAGTTCCGGGAACTCCATGCAGTAACAGATGTTGACCATACCTGCATCCGAAAGCCACTCCGCGCATCCTCGATAATCCCGGAATCTTGCGCCGGTTGCCACCTTGGAAATCTGGAATTTTTTGTTTTCCCTTGCAAGCTGCGGCGCAACCCGGTTGAACACATTGATAATTCTTGTTTGATCGATTCCGGTGGCATACTTGCGAATATCTTCTTTATAGTCCGCTATGAGCTGTTTCTGCGTATCAAGCGATCCCTCAAAGGTGTTTCGCTTGATATACTCCGCGACGACAGCAGGCATTCCGCCAAGGATATTGTAATCCAGAAACAGCGAATGGAAGACATTCATCTCCAACTCGCTAAAAGGCTTAAATTCCTTCATGTGGGAAAGCAGGTTTTCTACCGTGTCATCTCCATAGCCCTTTGCCCACAAGAATTCCTCGAAATCCATCGAAAACATCTCATAGTCTTTTTTATACCCTACGCTGTTGCTTTCGATCTTCTTGTAATTGACTCCCAGCATTGACCCACTGCAAATCACATCAAACCGCCCATCTATGCAGAAGAACTTGAGCGATGTTGCAATTTCCGGAAACTCCGTAATCTCGTCGAAGAAGATCAGCGTCTTTTCGGGCACAAACTTCTTTGTCGGGTCAATGAGTGAAATGTTCTTGATAATGTCAGCAGCTTCATATCCGTCAGCGATGATTCCCTTGTATTTCTCGTCACGGACAAAATTGATCTCGATCACATTTTCGTAATGATCGGCAGCAAAATGCAGGATCGATTCCGTTTTGCCTATTTGACGGCTTCCCTTGACAATAAGGGGCTTTCTGTTTTTATCTGCTTTCCATTCCTCTAAGAAAGCATCTACTTTTCTTTTCAAATACATCTGAATCACTCTCCAGCATGAGTTTCCTGCTTCATTATACACAAAACACGGGCGATTGTCAACCCGCTCCACACATTTCATGAGCGAATAGAAGCCGCTCCGCACACATTTTTAGATTATCGACCTCCTTAGTTTATGATAGCCGCAAGGTTTTGATTCCTTGCGGCTATCATTGGTTACTTCATGATTTTCAGCAACAGCGCATTGATATCTTCCGTCGGTTTGCCCTGCGCGACCAGCTTGTTTCGGAACCCAAGGAGCGCATATTTAGCGAGCCGGAGTTCTTCCGGATTTAACTCAACAATTCGCTTATCATTTTTGCGTCTGAACATATCAGGCACCTCCGTCCTTTGACCTAAATTCATTGTAGCGACGGAAATGCCGTATTGCAAATGTGCGAATGATTTCATCGCTCCCTGTCATCGCTGGAGCGGCTCGGTTCTTCATCGCCTCGCTCACCGTCCACGATCTCATTCTCCTTCTTGTCCAGATTGAGCAGGGCGTTCAGCTCGTTCAGGCGGGCGGTTTTCGCTGCAAGCTCTTCCTCCTGGGGAAAGGGCTTCTGTACCTCAGCCTTTGCGTTTTCAAGCTGAACCCGGGTGTTCTCCAGCTGATTGGCACACGCTGTCATTCGTTCCTCAAAAGAACTGAGGGTGTTATCCAGTCGCTGAATGTTGCCGAAGATGTCCGTTCCCAGCGTGACCGTATGCCGCAGCTGATGAATCAGCGTGATCTTATATTCCCGGCTGAAGGTGTCGAAGGACAGCTCCATATCAAAGCCTCGGTACTGACCGATGGGAATCGAGTCGGGGCTTGTCATGGACTTGCAAAGCCCGAGAATAGCATCGCCGGCAGCCTTCTTTTCCCTTACCGTGCCGCCCGGCATAAACATCGGAGAAAAGCCGTCCTCGTTGGGCTCGGTATTTCTTTTTCGCTGGTCAATATCCGCCCGATAGCCCTCAATGCGCTGCTCCAACGATTTGATTTTCTGCGGAAACTCCTTCAGAATTTGATCCTCCAGAGCATAGCGCTGGCTCAGATGGTTGGCCTTGAGCAGCTTCAGACGGGACACATCAATGTCCAGATCCATCTTCTCCTTGATGTGTGGATTGCCGGCGCACAGCGCCTTGATTTCCGCATAGCTCAGGGCGGTTTCGTCAATGTCCTCCGCAGAGCGCACCGGGGATTTGCTGGTCATGATCTGCCCAATGAACTTCTGCTTGGATTCCACCAACTGATACAGGTAGCTGTCGAAGGTGTTCTCCGTGACATAGGTGTAAATATCGACCTCCTTGTTTTCGTTGCCCTGGCGGATGATTCGTCCTTCCCGCTGCTGCAGGTCAGACGGTCGCCACGGACAATCCAAATGATGAAGTGCCGCAAGCTTCGTCTGCACATTGGTGCCGGCTCCCATTTTCTGCGTGGAACCGATGAGCACACGCACCTGACCGGAGCGCACCTTGCCAAACAGCTCTTTCTTTTGCGCCTCGGAGTTTGCCGTATGGATATAGGCGATTTCCTCTGCCGGAACGCCCTTGGCAATCAGCTTGTTTCGGAGATCATCGTACACATTGAACTTGCCGTCGCCGTGGGGCGTAGACAAGTCGCAGAATACCATCTGTGTCGATTTCTGATCGGCGGTGCGCTGCCAAATATCAAAAACATTCTCCGCACACGCGCCCACCTTGCTTGTCTCGCTGTCGGGGAGCATATCGTTCATGAGCCGCTGATCCAAGGCGAGCTTTCTGCCGTCATTGGTGATGAGGAGCATGTTGTCCACGCTGGAATCCACCATCTTATTGCGGACACGCTCGGCCCGTTCCGAAAGAGAGGCCACCATTTCCTTTTGCGTTTCCGATGGCTTCAAAACAACGCTGTGGTAATGGGCCTCCGGCACGGGGAGCTTGAGCATATCCGCCGTTTGAATATCTGCGGTCTCCTTGAACATTGCCATGAGCTCCGGTAGATTATAGAACTTGGCAAACCTCGTTTTGGCGCGGTAGCCCGTGCCCTCGGGAACGAGTTTGTCAAGATGATTTTTGTAAGTTTTCTAAATTCAAATATTTATCCGCTGAAAAATCTCCCAACATCTCGTGTCTGCATATTTCTTGAAACACCGTATTCAAAGGCTTCTTCGCACTTTCCGATTGCTTCACATTTACAATAAAAGTGGTTTTACCTATTCGTGTTGTATAAGATAAAGTGTTTTCTTTCATATCGTCCGTTTCTCCTTTTCATAAATTGACTGTGGGGCATTCCGTTTAGAACACCCCACAAATACAGCCTGTTTCATCTGAACATATCAAGAAGTCATTAAGTTGCAAGTACAATGGAAATGGTTATCTTTCCATACCACGCTTGTTTCTTCGTGCCTTGATACGCTCCTGTCTTTCTTTTTCCCTTGCTTCTTTTTCGGCTCGTTCCT
>ERZ857693.2767-NODE-2767-length-16272-cov-2.745576_pt1 | contig 16272 bp, 12 predicted proteins | sample MGYA00519765_ERZ857693 | MGnify/ENA primary metagenome ERZ857693 (study PRJEB31778, sample SAMEA3449354) | human gut metagenome | biome: human gut; feature: human-associated habitat; material: faeces | place: United Kingdom | collected 2010/2012 ... | reverse complement strand
AACATTGCTGTGGTAAGCAAGTTGCATAGCTGTGGTAAGAAAACAGCACGGTTGTGGTAAGAATAGCTTTTAGTATCCTTGTGGATAGTTCTAGCCTGAATTTAAAGCTGTTTTTTGAAAAAAACAGCTAACCGTTTCGGATTTCCTTCACTATACCTTACGGAACACGCAGAACAACGAAGCAAACGGAGGGCATGCATATGAACGACAACGCGCTGCACAATCGGATCGCCGAGGCGTCCAAGACGCTCTTTTCCTACTGTATGGCGAGAACGCCCAATCGGTGGGAGGCTGAGGACCTTTGCCAGGACATCCTCTGCGAGCTGGTAAAATCGTCCGCGCGCCTGCGGGACGAGCGGGCGTTTTACGCGTTTATGTGGTCGCTGGCCGGCAACGTGTATAAGCAGTGGTGCCGGAAGCGCGCGGGGGCGCGCACCTGCCCGCTCCCGGAGGACGTCGCGGAGATACCCGCGGCCGCGGCCGACGACGAATCCGACGAGGCGCTTTACCTCCTGCGGCGGGAGTTGTCTCTGCTATCGGAAAAATACCGCCGCGCGACGGTGCTGTATTATCTGGAGCGGAAATCCTGCGCTGAAATCGCGTGCAGCCTTGGCGTCAGCGAAAGCATGGTCAAGTATCTGCTGTTCAAATCCAGAAAAAAACTGAAAGAGGGGTTCGAAATGGAACGAAAACTGGGTATGCTCAGCTATGCGCCCAAATCGCTGGTCCCGCTCTACAACGGCGAGGGGCCGAATCGGTTTTGGGATTTCATGCAAAGCAGGCTGAAGCAGAACATCGTGTCCGCCTGCTACAACGACGCGCTGACGGACGAGCAGATCAGTCTCGAAACCGGCGTCCCGCTGGCCTATCTGGACGAGGAAATTGCGGCGCTTGTGGAGCGGAGCATCCTTGTGCGGGAGGGGCGGCGCTGCAAAGCGAACGTGATCCTTCTCACATCGGACTGCGCCGCCGAAATTGCCCGCGGCGCAGTAGAGACGCAGGAAAAAATTGCCGATGCGATGGGCGATTTTCTGGAAACGCATTTGCAGGCGTTTCGGGAAATCGGCTTTGTCGGCGCGGACTTTTCCGACGGCGACTACGACGGTCTTGTAAAAATGGCAAAGTATCTCGCCGCGAACGGCGTCACGAGCTTTGCCCCCGCGTCCATGACGCTGCCCTACGACGTGCTCGAAGCCGCGTACAAAACTGCCGCTGCGCTCAAAAAAGCCGCGGCCGAGGACTGCGCACGGCTCATGGGCATCAACATGGAGGGGCCATTTTTCTCCGAGAAGAAAAAGGGCGCGCAGAACGCAAGCTATCTCCGCCTGCCGGACTACGCCGCGTTTGAACGCCTGTATAATGCCTCCGAAGGTCTGCTCCGCATCGCGGACATTGCCGCGGAGCTGCCCGGCGCGGTCGAGTTCACGGAAAAGGCCTCGAAGCTCTGCACGGTGTCCATCGCGCACACGGACTGCACCTATGAGGAAGCCAGCGCCGTTTTCGATGCCGGTGCTTCCCATCTGACGCATCTTTATAACGCCATGCCCGGCATCCACCACCGCAAGCCCGGCCCCATCGGAGCGGGATCCGAGCGCGAAAACGTCGTTGCGGAGCTCATCAGCGACGGATACCACATCCACCCCAGCGCCGTGCGGATGGCGTTCAGGCTCTTCCCCGGCCGCATCTGCCTCATTTCCGACGCGCTGCGCTGCTGCGGCATGCCGGACGGGCAGTATACGCTCGGCGGGCAGGACGTTTTCCTCAAGGGCGGCGTTGCAAAGCTCGCCGACGGAACGATCGCCGGGTCCGCCGCCAACCTTTATGAATGCATGCAGCGCGCCGTATCCTTCGGTATCCCGGCGGAACAGGCGATCCTGAGCGCAACGATCATCCCGGCGCGCGAGATCGGTCAGGATGCGGAGATCGGCTCCATCGCCGTCGGAAAGCACGCCGACTTTGTTGTGTGCGACGCCGCACTGAACCGGAACGCCGTATATCTCGGCGGACAGGCGCTATGAAAAGCTATACGATAGCAAAAGCATCCGGCGCGCCCGACCGGGACGCGATCGAGCCGCTGCGCGCGGACTGCGTGCTGTGGGAGCCGGACTGCGGCGTCCGCATGGAGCAGAAGCTCTGCTACGACGATACCGCGCTCTATGTTTTCCAGCACGCATGGGAATCGGACATCCGGGCGGAGTGCAGCGCCCCGCTCAGCCCCGTCCATGAGGACAGCTGCATGGAATTTTTCTTCTCGCTCACGGACGACGGACGTTATGTAAACTTTGAGATCAACCCCAACGCCTGCATGGAGCTGGGTTTCGGCCCGAACCGGCGCGAGCGCGTCCGGCTTTGCCACAAGTCCGAACGGGAAACGTTCCGTCCCGTCTGTACCCGGACGCCGGACGGCTGGACGGCGGAATACCGTATCCCGCTCTCGTTCCTGCGCATCCTCTATCCGGAGTTTTCCCTGCGCTCGGGCGTTTCCTTCCGTGCCAACTGCTATAAGTGCGGCGACAAAACCGTGCATCCGCACTTTCTCGCGTGGAACGCCGTGGAAACGGCAGCGCCCGATTTCCACCGGCCGGAGTTTTTCGGAAAAATGATTTTGGCGTAACAAAAAATCCTTCGGAGCGTCTGCCCCGAAGGATTTTTTTATTGCTCTGCTTTGCAAAATTCGAGAGAAATATAGTAGGCATAGTCGTTTACAGGCGACACGCTTCCGGCTGCGAACTCCTGAACGGCTCTGACCTGAAGGTCATTTTCGCTGTACATCAGGGCAAGGAGCGGCTGCTCCGCCTCAAACGTTATAGGCGTTTCGTCCTCAATAGACACCCCGGCCCTGGCGAAATACTTTCGATTTTCCTCGCCCTCCAGTATGGGAAAGCTCGTCGAAAGTTTTGACCCACCGTCGGCGAGGATGAGCTTCACCTGAAAATTTTCAAAATCCGGGACGATGAGGATCGTCCCCTCCTTCGGCGAACCGATGTCCCGGTAGCTGAGCTCCCAGTTCTCTTTGCTGACCTGTTTCCCGAAATGATACTCCGTCAGATATATACGCAGGGAGAGAAAATCGTCCGAGGCTGTATAGCGGTACATATAGGCTCCGTCCAGACCGGCGAGGAGCTTGAGCGTCTGCATCTCCGTGCTTTCTTTTTCCACGGGGCGGATCACGTTCTCCGGCCGGTTCATCCGGATCAGGTACGCCCCGATGATGGAGAGCGCCGCAGCGGAAACGATAAGCAGCGCAGCGACCATGCATTTGAGCCGCTTTTGCCGCCGCTTTCCGTCCGCCGCCGTCTGAAGGATATTCTCCTCTGCCCGGCGCGGCAGATCGTTTTCCGCGATATCATCGCCCGAAAGGAATTCGTTGATGCCGATGCCCAGCGCCGCACACAGCTCCGTATAGAGCGACACGTCCGGCAGACATACCCCGCGCTCCCACTTGGAGACCGATTTATCGCTCACGCCGAGCTTTTCGGCAAGCTGCTTCTGCGTGAGGCCGAGCGCCTTCCTCTTGCCCGCAATGTATTGTCCGATCCTGATGAGATCCATAAAACCGTTCTCCTTTGTGTTGATCGGTTTCTTTATAGCAGAACCGCGGCGAAAAGAACACCCCCTGAAAGTAGAATCCTATCTTTTCACGGCGAAATGCGCCGCGCGGCGGGCGTTTTTTTCTTTACAAACCGACAAAATGGATGCTATATTGAGTTTATACGATCTCCGGCAAAAACGTATCGGAAGAAGGAAGAAAGAATGAAAAAGACGATCAAAAAACTGGCTCTGATACTTCTCATCGCCACTCTTATGCTGACTGTGACCGGCTGCGGCGCCAATGACTACCAGACAGCCGTGCAGCTCATGGGCAGCGGCGACGCGGCCGCGGCCTCCGCGGCGTTCAAAGCGCTCGGTGATTACAAGGACAGCGCGGCGCTCGCCTCGGCGTGCGACTATTCGATCGCGACGGACGCCTACCTTGCCGAAGACTACGAGCAGGCCCGCGCGCTTTTCGCCGCGCTCGGCGACTATAAAGAGAGCGCTTCGCTCGTCACCGCATGCGACTATGCGATCGCGCAGAACACCTATGACGCCGGAGAGTACGCGCACGCCGCGGAGCTCTTCACTGCCCTCGGCGATTATAAAAACAGCGCCGCTCTCGCCGCGCAGGCCGGCGACAGAGTATTTGCCGAAAAGCTGCTCGGAAGCTGGGTATCGAACGAAATGGATGTATCATCGATCTTCATCGACTCCCTATACGATGCCATTGATGACGACGAATCCTCCAAAGCGCTTCTGGACTGCATGGAGCTCGGCGCTCTTCCCCTGAAGTACACCATCGAGTTCACCGGCGAGGGTACATTCCTTCTGGCGGCTGACAGCGAATCTGCCGCCGCGATGATCGACACGTTCTATACAGCTTTTACGGACGGTCTCACCGCCTATCTGGAAAAAGAGATCGAGCAGGACGCTGCGAACAACGGCTATACCATGGAAGGACTTATGCAGACTTACGGCTGCACAACGACGCGCGAACTCATTGATGCCATGCTGGAAATGCCTCTGGAAGACTTTATGGCCAGCCTGCTTCCCAAGGAGACTTTGAAGGAGCTTCTCGACAGCGGCACCGTCAACGGCGTGTATGCCGTGAAAAGCGGTGAGATCGTTCTGACCATCGGCAAAACGCAGAGCTCCGCCGTCTATGACGAGGCCGCCGGTACGCTCTCCGTCGTTGACGAGGACATTGCCGGTTCTGCGATCGTTTTCTCCCGCGCATAAGGCATACATCACAACGCCGCGGCCGCACTTTCCCGCGCGGAACGCCGCGGAACCGGCAGCGACCGATTTCCACCGGCCGGAGTTTTTCGGAAACATGATATTGGCGCAGCAAAAAATCCTTCGGAGCGTCTGCCCCGGAGGATTTTTTTGGTCTGCTTTGCAAAGTACATCAGGGCAAGGAGCGGCTGCTCCGCCTCAAACGTTATCGGCGGCGCATCAAAAACAGGATTTTGTACAAATGCGCACTTGAAATTCTCCGCATCGTCTGGTAAAATTACCGTGTCTGAGCATTAAAACGGAATTGAGGCGATCAATCAGAACAAAGAAGGAGGCTTTTACACATGAAGGGAAAGAAAATCGTATCAACGCTCCTTGCGCTGCTGCTTCTCGCCAGTCTGCCCGTGTCGGCGCACGCGGCGACCTGGGACATCGGCAAGGGCGACATCACCGTAAACGCCGAGAGCGGCGGGCAGACGGTCAGGCAGGGAGGCGGAGCCGCTGTACCGGACAGCGCGCCCGTCATTACGGGAACCTCTAAGGAAAACAACGTCACCATCAACGCGGATAGCGGTCAGACCGCAAGCGTCACCCTCTCCGGTGTGAACATCGACGTGCGCGATAAGGGCAAGGCCGCCGTTTCCACCACCGGCGAGGGCAATGTCAGCATCGAGCTGAACGGCGACAACACGCTCAAGAGCGGTAAGGGTCATGCCGGCCTTGAAAAGAAAAACGGCGGCAAGCTGACCATTGCGGACGAGGACAAAAACGGCAAGCTGACCGCCGAGGGCGGCAAATACGGCGCGGGCATAGGCGGCGGCGATCAGGGAGCTGGCAGCGGCATCACCATCACCGGCGGCGAGATCAAGGCCACCGGCGGCCAATACGGTGCCGGCATCGGCGGCGGCAAGGGAGATGGCAGCGACATCACCATCTCCGGCGGCGAAGTCAATGCCACCGGCGGAACAAGCGGCGCAGGCATCGGCGGCGGCTACAATGGAAATGGCAGCGACATCACCATCACCGACGGCGAGGTCAATGCCACCGGTGGCAAGTACGGCGCAGGCATCGGCGGCGGCGAATACGGCATCGGCAAGGACATTATCATCACCGGTGGCGAGGTCAATGCCACCGGCGGCAGATTCAGCGCAGGCATCGGCGGCGGATCTCGCGGCACTGGCAGCGACATCACCATCTCCGGCGGCGAGGTCAATGCCAGCGGCGGCGTAAACGGCGCAGGCATCGGCGGCGGTCTGCGGAGTAAAGGAAAAGACATCACCGTTTCCGGTGACACGAAGCTGAAGGTGCAGGGCGGCGATGAAGACCATTATGACGGAGCGGGAGCAGGCATCGGCGACGGCGGCAGCAACGCATACGGAAGCCAGATACCCGGCGCAGAGGTGGAGCCGGATACCTCCGGTCTGACTACGAACGGAAGCATAGCGTATTACGCCCCTGGTGCGGACATGGAGAATGATAAGCCGACAAGTATCACGTTCGGAACGTCTTCCCAGCCGGAGAAGCCCATCGAGCCCGCCGTGCCTGAGCAGCCAGAGGCGGAGCGCGGCATGGATGCACCCCTCTACCGCGTGACCGACAAGGACGGCAGGGACATTGCCTACACGGCCGAGCAAAAGGGCAGCGTGCTGACCGTCACCGTTGACGAGGACCTTGCCATTCTCACGGGCAAACTCAGCGGTATCCGCACTCTCAAGGCGCAGGGCGTGGAGAAGATCGTCTTTGTCACCAAGGGCGCAGCGTCAGCGTTCCTGCTCTCTGATCTGTTGGAAAAGGGCGAAAGCGGAGATACCTACAAGCTCACCCACGACGGCAAGGCCGTCACATTCACCCTCGGCGAAAAAATGACCGACGTGAGCGCCATTCTCACCAAGCCGTAAGCGATATTTCAAAATCCATACAGGCGGGCAGGCACAAGCAGTGTCTGCCCGCCTTCTATCTCCAAAAGCGCAGTGGTGTGAAAAAAACACCGCTGCATGGTGCGGAAAAAAACCTTACGGCATTCACGGGCGCGGACTGCCGCGCCTGGTTTCGGTTGTGCGCTTAAGGGACATAACAAATAATCCGAACCCGTTTCCCACTGGGAAGAATTGGTAAGGAAGAAGGAGCTAACATAGTGCAGTTTTCGCCGCAAGGCGGAAACGGAACGGTGTTTTGCTCTCAGGGGGAACCAAATCGAAGCCCAGCGAAGCGGGTTCGATTTGGAAAGGAGGAGCAGCGGAGTGAGCGCACGGTGTTTTTTATGCAAAGCATAAAAATCGCCGCAAGCGATACACAGCTTGCGACGACGTGGTGCGGGTAACAGGGGTCGAACCTGCACGTCTCACGACACGAGAACCTAAATCTCGCATGTCTGCCAATTTCATCATGCCCGCATATAGTTTACTATATCATATCTCTTTCACGGCGGCAAGGAGAAAATTCATTGCAATGCGCGCCTGCGCGATTTATAATGAAGCAGCGCGCGATTTATGACCGCGCAGCACCGACTATAGGAGGACTCCGCCGTGCAGAACGCTTATCCGGACTATTATCCGCTTTTCCATTGCATCGCCGACCGCTGCCGACACAACTGCTGCATCGGCTGGGAGATCGACGTGGACGGGGATTCCCTCGCCGCCTACGATCAGATCGGCGGCGAGATGGGCGAGCGCCTGCATAAATGTATCGACCGCAGCGGCGAGATGCCGCACTTTCTCCTCGGCGAGCAGGAGCGCTGCCCGTTTTTGAACGGCAAAAACCTCTGCGATCTCATTTTATACGGCGGGGAGGGTATGCTCTGCCAGATCTGCACCGACCACCCGCGCTACCGCAGCTTTTTGTCGGAGCGCACGGAGATTGGCGTTGGCCTCTGCTGCGAGGAGGCCGCGCGCCTCATTTTGACCAGGCCGGAGAAGACAACGCTCGTCGTGACGGGCGAGGGGGAGCTCGACGAAAAGGAAACGGCGCTGCTCACGCTGCGCGACCATCTTTTCGCCATCGCACAGAACCGCGAGGAACCGATCAATCAGCGGATGGAACAAATTTTGTCGGCCTGCGGTGCACACGTGCCGGACGTCCCGCTTGCGCAGTGGGCAGAATTTTATCTCTCGCTCGAGCGTATGGACGAGGTGTGGACAGGCATTTTGGAAGCGCTGCGCGAGCACGCAGATGAGTTGCCGCTCGACGATTTTGCCGCGCACATGAAAGGACGCGAGACGGAGTATGAGCAGCTGCTCGTCTACTTCCTCTATCGTCAAGTGCCGACGGCGCTCGACGACGGGGACGTGAGCAGCAAGGCGGCGTTCGCCGTGCTGTCTGTCCGGCTGCTTTTCTCGCTTGGTGCGCTGCACCTTTTGCTGCACGGCGAGTTCACGGTGGAGGATCAGATCGAGCTCTGCCGATTGTACAGCGCGGAAGTCGAGTATTCCGACGATAATATGGACGCGCTCTTCGACGCGCTGCTATAACGAAAATGCCGCCCGGTTCGACACGGGGCGGCATTTTTTGCGCTTTTTGGTTGATTCTTATGTAAACCTGTGGTATCATGGAAAAACATTATAGAGAGTGGGCGTTTTCGCCCGATCCCGGCAAAAGGAGAGAACGAGATGAAGCAGAACATGAGAAAGAGAACGCCGCTGGCCGTGCTTCTGGCGCTGTGCCTTGCCATGCAGCTCTGCGTGCCCGCCGCGATGGCGAGCAATCGGCTGATGCGCGCGGGCGACGCGGCCATTGCGCAGATCGAAGAGGAAGAGGGCTTCCGCGCGGAGAAGTATTCCTCCGGCGGCAAGTGGTACATCGGCTACGGCACGGAGTGCGGTGCCGAGGATTATCCCGAGGGCATCACGCGCGAAGAGGCGGAGCTTCTTCTGATGAGCAAGGTCGAGGCGTATGAGGCCAAGCTCAACGACTTTTTTGACCGCTACGACGTCACGCCCACGCAGGGGCAGTTCGACGCGCTGATCTGCTTCAGCTACAATTTCGGCACCGGTTGGATGAGCGGCACGAGCGATTTGGTCAAGATCGCCCGCGGCGAAAAGGACGCGACGCGCCTTGAAGTGGCGCATGCGTTCGGCGAATGGTGCCATTCCGGCGGACAGGCCCAGGCGGGCCTTGCCGACCGCCGCCTGCAGGAGGCTGCCATTTATTTAGATGACAGCACCCGCGCGGCGGAGAACGAGTTTGCGTATCTCATCATCAATATGGAAGGCGGTACGTCCTACGAGACGGACTTTGCCGTCTACGAGATCGGCAAGACCTACGGTAGCTTCCCCAAAGCGGAAAAGCTCGGCTACGGCTTTGCCGGCTTCCAGACGAGCGACGGCAAGACCATCACGGAAAACAGCATCGTGAACGGCAACGCGGTCGTCACGGCGCAGTGGACGGCGACGAGCTACACCGGCAAGACCTATACCGACGTCAACAAGTCCGACTGGTTCTATAACTATGTCATGGAGCTGAGCGAGCAGGGCATCGTCGGCGGCAACGGCGACGGCACGTTTGCCCCCAACCGTCCCACGAGCACGGGCGAAATGCTCAAGCTCGTGCTGCTCTCGACCGGCCACAAGGAGCAGAAGCCCAGCACGGCGCACTGGGCAAGCGGCTACGCGACCTACGCCTATTCCATGGGCTTTGCCGCACAGAATTACAGCGACTATCAGCTTGACAACGGCATCAGTCGCCTCGATGTGGCGCGCTTTGCGGCCAAGGCGCTGGGCTATGGCGCATCCAACACGACCCCTCCCTTTGCCGACGTGAACGACGGCTATGTGACGGCGCTCTATGAAGCGGGTGTGTTCATCGGCACGAAGGTCGGCGACCTGACGTATTTCTACCCCAACAGCAGCATCACGCGCGCGGAGGTGGCGACGATCGTTTACCGCATCTATCAGCTCAGCTCGCTCGACCAGAAGCAGAAGATCTACTACAAGGACTACACGCTCGATGTGCTCGAGGGTGTGCCGACGAACACCTATAATCAGTCTGCGTTCGTCAAGAACGGCAGCATCATGACCTACAACGATCCCAGCGTGCGCACGCGCGTCGGTATCGACGTGTCGCAGTATCAGGGCGATGTGGACTGGAACGCGGTCGCGCGCACTGATGTGGACTTTGTCATCGCGCGCGTGGGCGGCCGCGGCTACACTGTGGGCGCGATCTATGACGACACGAAGTTTGACGAGTATGCCGACGGCGCGGCGAGAGCGGGCCTTCAGGTGGGCGCTTACTTCTTCTCCCAGGCTGTGAGCGTGGCAGAGGCGCAGGAGGAGGCCTATCACGTGCTCGACAAGCTGCGCGGCCATGAGATCACGGGTCCCGTCGTCTTCGACTGGGAGGTCATCGGCAAGAGGGAGGCGCGCACCTACGGCATCGAGACCGGCGTGCTCTGCGCCGCGGCGAACGCCTTCTGCAAGATCATCAAGGACGCGGGCTACGACCCGATGATCTACATCACCGACTACGCGGGTTATGTCAAGTATGACCTCAGCGAGGTCATGGATTACCCGCTGTGGTACGCGCGCTACGATGTGGACGCGCCCTCGTTCTACTACGATTTTGCCATGTGGCAGTATTCCTCCAAGGGCAGTGTGGACGGCATCAAGGGCAACGTCGATATGGACATCTGGTTCATCAAGTAAAGAAGCGAAAGAAAAGGCGAAGGCCGTGCGGCCATCGCCTTTTTCATTGCGATTTTTCTTAGAGCTCGATCAGCTCATACTCTCTCGAACCGAAGCCGAGTTCGGCGGCGGCCTCCACGGTGTGGACGCCGTTGAGGCTCTCGATGCGCTCAACGAGGTGGTCGCGGCCCGGATCGTCGGACGCGTAGACAAGGTCGAGGCACGCCTGGTCGATGGCGATGGGGTCAAGGGAGGCGAGAATGCCGATATCTTTCATACACGGGTCCTCCGCCACGGCGCAGCAGTCGCAGTCGACGGACATGTTCTTCATCACGTTGATGTAGACGATCTTGCCGTCGAAAAGCTTGACGACGGACTCCGCCGCGTCGGCCATGGACTCAAGGAAGGCATTCTGCTCGGTCGTCCACATCTCTTCGGGCTTGCCCGCGCCGTGAATGTTCGCCTTGCCTGCGCTGGACGCGCATCCGATGGAGAGCTGTTTGAGCGCGCCGCCGAAGCCGCCCATCGGGTGGCCCTTGAAGTGGGAAAGAACGAGCATGGAATCATAATTTTTGATATCCTTGCCGACCAGATTCTTCTGGATGCGCTTGCCGTTCGGGATGGGGAGCTCAAGATCGGGACCCTCGGCATCGAGAATGTCGACATTGAAGAGCTTGCTCCAGCCGTGCTTGATCATCGTGCGGCGGTGGGCGTCGGTCGTGTTGCGCTCGCCGGGATAGGCGGTGTTGCACTCAACGATGGTGCCGTGTACGGTCTCGACCATCGGCTGCCAGAACTCGGGCGTCAGAAAGTTCTGGTTGCCCGGTTCGCCGGAGTGAACCTTGACGACGACCTTGCCGGGCAGCTCGAGACCCACGGCCTTGTAGAGCTCCACGACCTTTTCCGGCGTGATCTGCTTGGAAAAATAAACCTTTGCTTTCATATTTTGATCCTCCTGCGGTGGATTGTTTACTGCTTGGGACGTATCTAATGCGAAGTGTCCCTATAAAAACAGCATAAAGCAAAAGCACGCAGGATGCAAATGAAAAAATGAATGGACACGTTTTTTGGCTGAATTCCCGCGCGGAGGTGTATATTTCTGAGGCGTTTGCAGAGGAAATACTTGATTTTGACGCGGGGAGATACTATAATTATTTTCTAATTGTGATATGACTGTTTCTGATAGATTGCGAGGATTAGCTATGGACAAAGCAAAAAAGAACACCGTCATCCATGCGGCGGCTGACCGCATGGCGGCGAACTACAAGAGCTCTCAGATCCCCATGTACGGCGATGCGCTGCGCATGCCCAACCGTAATGCGGTCATCGAGATCATCCGCGACTGTCAGAAGCTCATTTTCCCTGTTTACTACGGCGACCGCGACCTCTTAAAGCTGCCGCCGGAGCAATACAGCGCGCTTTTAATGGAGCACATCCACGAAAAACTGACGCGCCAGATCACGCTGACGATGCCGGAGTGCGACGAGAACTGCGAAGTGGCCTATGCGATCAGCACGGCATTCATCGAGCGCATCCCTGCCATTCAGGAGTTGCTGCTCAAGGACCTGTCGGCGAACTTTGAGGGCGATCCTGCGGCTTACAGCAAGGAGGAGGTCCTGCTCTCGTACCCCGGCATGTTCGCCATCTTCATCTACCGCATCGCACACGAGCTGTATGAGAACAAGGTCGCGATGATCCCGCGCATGATGTCGGAATACGCGCACTCGCAGACCGGTATCGACATCAACCCCGGCGCGAAGATCGGCGAATACTTCTTCATCGACCACGGTACGGGCGTCGTCGTCGGCGAGACGACGATCATCGGCGACAACGTCAAGCTCTATCAGGGCGCGACGCTCGGCGCGCTCTCGCCCGCGGGTATGGCGACGAACCCGAATGTGCGCCGCCACCCGAAGGTCGGCAACAACGTCGTCATCTACGCAAACTCCACGCTGCTCGGCGGCGCGACGGAGATCGGTGACAATGTCATCGTCGGCGGTAACGCGTTTCTGACCTCCTCGGTCGAGCCGGACACGATCGTGAGCGTTAAGACCCCGGAGCTGACCTTCCGCGGCAAGCGGCACAAGGGATGATCCTGACGGAGGGGGCGCGCGTCCGCCTGCGGATGATGCGGCGGGAGGACGTGGACGAATTATACGCCCTGCTCTCGGATGAAGCGGTGATGCGCTGGCTGGAGCCGCCGTTTACGCGCGAACAGGCGGAGCGGTTTTTGCAGCAAGCGGGACTTTCCGATCCGCCGCTCATCTATGCTGCGGAAAATACGGAGGGGGAATTTCTCGGCTACGCCATCTACCACGACTATGACGAGTACAGCCGGGAGCTCGGCTGGGTGCTCAAGCCTGCCTTTTGGCACAAGGGCTATGCGGGCGAAATGACGGACCTTCTGACCGCACTTGCGCGGCGGGAGGGGAAGAATGCCGTGATCGAATGTGTCCCCGAACAGACGGCGAGCGCGCACATCGCGCGCAGGCACGGCTTTTCGTATGAGGGCCGCGCGGACAGCTGTGACGTTTACCGCCTGCGCTGTGAAAAATAAGAAAGAGGGCGCTTCCCAAGCTGGGAAGCGCCCTCTTTGTGCTGCTGTTTTGCTTTGCGCCGATGGATAGCGGATGGAAAGCGACAGAAGAGCGCACAAAAGCCGACAGGGAGAAGGACCTGCCGGCTTTTGTGCTACATTGAGAAAAAGAGAAAAAAGAATGGTGACAAATTAAAATGTGCTTTACAGCAGCATGACGCCCGCATCCTCGCAGGTCTTGCGCGTGGCTTCGTCCCACAGGGAGACCTGTACCTCGCCGATGTGCGCGGTGCCGATGAGCAGCATGCACAGGCGGCTCTGGCCGATGCCGCCGCCCATGGTCAGGGGCAACTCGCCATTCAGCAGCATCTTGTGGAAGGGGAGCGCGCGGCGGTCGTCGCAGCCGGCGATCGTCAGCTGGGAGTCGAGGGACTTGGGGTCGACGCGGATACCCATGGAAGAGATCTCGAACGCATGGCCGAGCACTTCGTTCCAGTAGAGGATATCGCCGTTGAGCTCCCAATCGTCATAGTCGGGGGCGCGGCCGTCGTGCTTGATGCCGGACTTTAAGATCTTGCCGATCTGCATCAGGAAGACGACGCCCTTCTTCTTGCAGATCTCATCCTCGCGCTGCTTGGGTGTCAGGTCGGGATAGAGGTCTTCGAGCTCCTGCGTGGTGATGAAGAAGACCTCACTGGGGAGCTTGGTGTGCAGGGAGGGGAAAGCGACATTCAGCGCGCTGCTCGTCTCGCTGACGGCGGAGACGATATCGCGCACGGTGCGCTTGAGATAAGCGACGTTGCGGTCCTCGGCGGAGATGACCTTTTCCCAGTCCCACTGGTCCACATAGACGGAGTGGAGGTTGTCGACCTCTTCGTCGCGGCGGATGGCGTTCATGTCGGTGAACAGGCCCTTGCCGACCTTGAAGTCGTAGCGCTTGAGCGCAAGACGCTTCCACTTGGCCAGCGAATGAACGACCTGGGCATTGGTGCCGACGTCGGGAATGTCAAAGGAGACGGGACGCTCGACGCCGTTGAGGTTGTCGTTCAGACCAGAATTTTCATCCACGAACAGCGGAGCAGAAACCCGGCGGAGATTGAGGGCATTGCTCAGATTGACCTGAAAATTGCTCTTGATGAATTCGATGGCGCGCTGCATTTCATAGACAGACAGCGGGGTGTGGTAGTCCTGCGGGATATAGACTTTGCTCATACCGGTTTCACTCCTTAAGAAAAAGTATGCGCTAATTATAATCAGGCATATTAGGAAATTCAATAGTGAAATTTTAAGTAGTTGAGCTTGCAAAATGAGAATTTTTTGTCGACATGGTCAGCAATATGGAAAAACTTAATCCTTTTGCCCGTTGCAATCTGAAAGCACGCGTGATAGACTGCATAATGAGATAAAATGCAGATAGGAGGCTCTTTTGTGAGAACACTCTTGAAAGGCGCGGACATTCTGCTGCGCAAGGAAAACGGATATGAAACGCTGCACGGCGCCTATCTCGGCGTCGATGAGGCGAAGATCGACTATATCGGTGAGGAAAAACCCGAAAAGACCTATGACCTTGAAAAGGACATGAGCGGCAGGCTCCTTGCCCCGGGACTCATCAACTGCCACAGCCATATCGCCATGACGCTGATGCGCGGCATCGGCAGCGGACTGCCTTTGCAGGACTGGCTCTTCAAGGCCATTTTCCCGATCGAGGACAAGCTCGTGCGCGAGGATATCGCCGCGGCGAGCCGCTTTGCCCTGATCGAGATGATCGCGGGCGGCACGACGAGCTTTTCCGATATGTACTTTTTCCCCGAGGAGACCGTCTGGGCGGTCGAAGAGGCGGGGATCAAGGCGAACCTGAACCGCTGTGTGCAGTGCTTTGACGAAAACCAGACCGTGGAGCAGAACACGCAGATCCCCGAATCGCTCGCGCTTTTTGAAAAGTACCACGGCGCGGCGGACGGGCGCATTCACATTGACTTTTCCATCCACGCGGAGTATACCTGCAAGAGCCATATCGTCAAGGCGTACAGCGACCTCTGCCGCGAAAAGGGCGGGCGCATGCACATCCACCTCGCCGAGACCGCGCGCGAGCAGCGCGAGTGCATCGAGCGCTACGGCAAAACGCCGACGGAGTGGTTCGAATCGCTCGGCACGTTCGATTCGCCCACGGCGGCGGCGCACTGTGTCGCGGTGACGGAGCGCGACATGGACATTCTGAAGGCCCACGGCGTCAGCGTCATCCACAACCCGACGTCGAACTTAAAGCTCGGCAGCGGCTTTGCCCCCATCCGCCAGATGATGGACAAGGGCATCAACGTGACGCTCGGCACCGACGGCACGGCCAGCAACAACAATTTAAATATGTTCGAGGAGATGCACCTCGCTGAGATCATGCACGACGGCTATCACAATGACCCGACGCTGATCTCCACGCAGGAGGTGCTCGATATGGCGACGGTCAACGGCGCAAAATTGCAGGGCCGCGACGACACCGGCGTGCTGGCTGTCGGCAAAAAGGCTGACATCATTGCCATTGATCTGAGCAAGCCCCACCTCTATCCCAATTTCGACACGCCCGCGCTCCTGACCTGCTCGGCGCAGGCGGGCGACGTGTGCATGACGATGGTGGACGGCAATATTTTATATGAAAACGGTGAATTCAAGACGCTGGACGAGAACAAGGTGCGCGCCGACATGGAGCGTGCCGTCGAGCGCCTTTATAGAAAGTGAGAGAGAAGAAACATGGAGAGAGCGGACAAAGACCTCGCCTTTTTGCTGCGCTACGAGAATGTCGCGTGGTTTGAAGACGGCGAGGTGCGCATCTTGGACCGGCGCATTTACCCCGCAAAGGTCGAATTTGTCACCTGCCGCACACATCAGGAAGTCGCGCGGGCCATCACCGACATGGTGACGCAGAGCGCGGGCCCCTACACGGCGGCGCCGATGGGCATGGCGCTCGCGGCGTGGGAATGCCGCGGCAAATCGGCGAACGAGCAGATGGAATACCTCAAGAAAGCGGCTTACACCATTTCCCACGCGCGCCCCACGACGCAAAAGCGCATGACGCTTCTGTGCGACATCTGCCTGAAAGAGGCCGAGCGCGCGCTTTCAGCGGGGGAGAATGTGGCCGAGGCCATCAAGAATAAGACCATCGAGCTCAACAACGTGCGTTATAACAGAATGGCGAAGATCGGCTCGTACTTAGTCGATATGTTCCCCGACAACGGAACGGTGATGACGCACTGCTTCGCCGAGACCATCGTCGGTACGATGCTTCGTGAGTGCCGCAGCCGCGGCAAAAACATCCGGCTGTTCTGCCCCGAAACGCGCCCGTATTTTCAGGGCGCGCGC
>ERZ857693.2759-NODE-2759-length-16348-cov-5.096115_pt1 | contig 16348 bp, 10 predicted proteins | sample MGYA00519765_ERZ857693 | MGnify/ENA primary metagenome ERZ857693 (study PRJEB31778, sample SAMEA3449354) | human gut metagenome | biome: human gut; feature: human-associated habitat; material: faeces | place: United Kingdom | collected 2010/2012 ... | reverse complement strand
ATCAACCGATAAAGACACAAAAAGAGTAAAATGGACTCTTGGAGTGTCTTTTTTTGTTTGGCAAAATGTTTTAACATATATCAGATCCAATCACGATAAAAGGAGGAAAGAAGTTTTTATGCCACGTAAAATCAGATCAAATTACATGGAGAAATTCAAATTTGTGTACAATGGCAGAACTTTTGAAAGTAAGCATAAATGCTGTAACTTTTATGGAATATGTTACCGTAGTGTAATGGCGTATCAGAATCAATATAAATGTAGAACTGAAGAAGCGATTACACATTTTATTGAATTGAAAAAAAGTAAAGAGATCATATTCCGAAATCGAAAATGGGCCAGCATTAAGACTTGTTGTGAATTTTATGATATAAACGAAGCTTCCGTTAAAACAGATATGTGGAATCGAAAGTGCACACCACAGGAAGCAATTGAACGGGCAATAGAATGGAAAAAGGCACATGAAATCACATATCATGGAGTGAAGTATCCATCACTTCCTCAATGCTGTGAAGAATTGGGAATAAATCCTATATCCGTACGTTTGTATATGGAAAAGAATGGAGTTTCTTCTACACGTGCGATTACACATTACATTAAATCTAAAAAGCAAAGAATCTTTGCATTCCGGGGAAAAGAATACAATAGTTTCACGGAATGTTGTCTCGCGTATGGTCTGAACCCCAAAATTGTAAGAAGTGCTGCCTATAGAACCAAAAGCTCCTTGCCAGAGACGTTGGAAAAAAATGTTTCTCATATGGAAGGTTGCGTGCCACAGGAATCCACCGGAAATGATGAGAATTCTGGAAACAAGGTAATATCAAAAAAAAGGCACCGCGCAAAAGAACCATTCTTTTATGAAGGGGAAAAATATGTTTCCCTTGGACAGTGTTGTGAGATATACGGAATTAATGAAACCAGTGTACGGACCAGAGCATGGCGGATTCATTGCACCTGGGAAGAGGCTGTAAAACATTTTATAGAAAAAAGCAATGCGGATGAACTAAAAAAGATATTTGTATATAAGGGAAAAGAATATCAAAGTGTTGCTGAATGCTGCAGAAAGTATGATGTTCGTGCCGCCAGTGTCCGTAACCGGGCTTCCTCGACTGGATGTAGTATAGAAGAGGCCCTGGATCATTTCATAAAGAAAAAAATAGTGACAAAGAAAAATGAATTTGTATTCCGAAATAAAATCTATGAAACGTTGGAAGAATGCTGTGAGGTTTATGGTGTGAATGCAAACAGCGTATCTTCAAGAAAGTATAGATTAGGGTGCAGCACAGATGAATCGTTGGAACATTTTATTGCAAACAAAGAGATAATAGAAGAAAGGATACAGAAGTTTACATTTAAGGGGGCGGAATACCCCAGTCTCCGAGCATGCTGCAAAAAATATGGCATTGAGGATGCGTGTGTAAGGCAGAGAGCCAGAGATAAAAATTGTTCCATAGAAGAATCATTTGAGCATTTTATGACAAGAAAAAGAAAAAAGATGCTGGATAATCCTGAATTTGATTATCATGGAACCCTTTATCCATCGCTTAAGGAATGCTGCGAAAAATTAAAGATAAGTAAAAATAGTGTAGTAAGCAAAAGTCGTCGGAGCGGATGCAGCTTACAGGAAGCGGTAGAATATTATGTAAAAAAGCAGCACAATAAATAAAACAAAATCACAGGGACTCGCAGGAAGTCCGTTTATAGAATCCATAGGAGAGGAGGAACAGCCAATATCATCTGCCTGCAGATATTGGCTGTAATTATATATGATACATAAAAAGAAACAACCGGCAGCAGATAACGATAAGATTCTTATATCAGTTAAGGAAGCCTGTGAACTGACAGGACTTTCTGAGAAAACAATGCGAACACTTATGAACAATAATACCTTCATGGTACGAATTGGGCGAAGAACCCTGATTGATAAGAAAAAATTTCAGAAATGGATAGATCGGCAGTCTTGAAAGGTTTTTGGGGTTGTGTTAAAATTAAGTCCAGTGCCATGCATGATCATCTATTGTTATTAGAAAAAGGATGGTAATGTTATGGGAAAAAATCTAAAAGGAAAAGAAATAGGTAAGGGAATCCGACAAAGAAAAGATGGGCGGTATGAAGCCAGAATCACAATTAAGGGTTCTGGCAAACCGCCTTTTTCTATCTATGGAACAAATCTTCAGCAAGTGAGAAAGCAAAGAAGCATGTATTTAGCGGAGGTTCTCCCAGGTGTTCCAGGCTTTGATTCGAGTATGTCCGTTTCAAAATGGTATGAGAAATGGATGGAACTTTATAAGGTTCGGAATCTTAAAGCAACCACGATAAGAAATTATGAAGATGGTTTTAGAAGAACAGAAGAATACATCGGTTACATGAAACTGGTAGATATCAAACCGGAACATATTCTTGACATGATTAAAAAATTGGAGGATGAAGGATACGCTCCTACATCAATCAAGCAATCATTAAGTGTCGTGCATCAAATGTTTGAGAGGGCAGCAGCCAGTAAAATGATTCCATCGGATCCTACAGCAGAAGTTAAGCTTTCCGTTGAGACACCGGGAGAAGTGTTGGCAGAACCTACAGAAGAAGCTTTGGATGTAAAAGAGAATTGTCTTAGTACAGACGAAAGCCATCGCTTTTTGGAAACCATTAAAGGAGACCGTTATGAGGAACTTTTCTTGATTTTGATGCATACGGGAATGCGTATAGGCGAAGTACTTGCCTTACAATGGAGAGATGTCAATTTCGATGAAAAATATCTTCGTGTATACAAAACGCTAAACAGAGTCAAATTGTATTATGACAAGCAGGGAAAGAAACTTGCTGAGCCGTATTATGTTACACAGATTACATCACCGAAAAAAAGAAAAGTGTCAGAATAATTCCGCTGCCAGATATTGCAATTGAAGCTTTTTTAAGCTGGAAAGAAAAACAGAATCAGGACAAAAAAGTGTTAGGCAAGAAATGGGGAACTGGAAATGATCTTCTAAAAAAATATCCTGGACTGATATTTACAACATCAACAGGAATGAGTTATCTTCCTGGCAATGCTGAAGATGAATGTGAGCGAATCAAAAATATTGTAAATAAGCAAGAAGCATTAGAGGCTGAAAAAGAAGGTCGAGAAGCAGAAATGTTAGATGTAACTCCACATAGCTTTCGTCATACTTTTGTAACAAGATGTGTACAATCTGGAATGAAACCGGCTACGGTAGGTAAAATCAGCGGTCATTCTACTCAGAAAATGACAGAGTATTATACGCATCTTGAACAGGGGTATGTAAAAGATGAATACAAACGGTATGATGAAAAGTATGGAAAAGAAAGCTGATTTTGCTGATGAAATGAGATTTTAGGAAGAGGTTTAAATATTTGGAAAAAACAAGAAACACTGAAGAAGAAAAAAAAATGGGTCAAAAGTGGGTCAAAGAGGAACATAAAGCATCTACAAGCCGCGTAAATACAGGGTTTCCAGTTAACACAGGGAAATTATCTCCGATGATGCAGGAATACTGCAAGACCAAGGAAACTTATAAAGACTGTATTTTATTTTACCGCCTGGGCGATTTTTATGAGATGTTTTTTGATGATGCACTGCTTGTATCCAAAGAACTGGAACTGACACTGACAGGCAAGGACTGCGGCCTTGAAGAGCGTGCACCGATGTGCGGGATTCCGTTTCATGCGGCGGAGACCTATATCAAACGCCTGATTGAAAGAGGACACAAAGTAGCAATCTGCGAGCAGGTGGAGGATCCGAAGAAAGCCAAAGGGCTGGTCAAGAGGGAAGTGATCCGTGTTGTCACACCCGGAACAACGCTGGATGCGACTTCTCTGGATGAGTCCAAGAATAATTATCTGATGTCTATTGTATCAATGGAAGATCATTTTGGCTGTGCCATCGCAGATATCACAACAGGTGACTGTTTTCTTACAGAAGTTGACAAACCTCAGAAGCTTCTGGATGAGATCAACAAATTCGTCCCTGCGGAAATCATCTGCAATGACGCTTTTTTTATGAGCGGAATTGATACCGATGATCTGAAGGACCGCCTTCGTATCTGCATCTTTCCACTGGATAACTGGTATTTTGATGACAGTCTCTGTCAGCGTACACTGAAGGAGCATTTTCATGTAAATACGCTGGAAGGGCTTGGTATTCAGGATTATGACAGCGGTGTGATAGCAGCAGGAGCACTTTTTCAGTATCTGAATGAGACACAGAAGACCGCACTTTCCCATATGGCATCGATCCGACCATATTCTGCCGACAAATTTATGCTGATCGACAGTTCGAGCAGAAGAAATCTGGAACTGGTAGAAACTCTTCGTGAAAAACAGAAGCGAGGTTCTCTTCTCTGGGTTCTGGATAAGACCAGAACTGCCATGGGAGCCAGAACTTTAAGAGGCTATGTGGAGCAGCCGCTGATCGATGCCACAGAGATCCGGGAGAGACTGACGGCGGTAGAGGAACTGACACAGAAGCCGATGCTCCGTGACGAGATCCGTGAATATCTCAATCCTATCTACGATCTGGAGAGACTGATCAGCCGGATCAGCTATCAGTCCGCAAATCCGAGAGATATGGTTGCATTTGCTTCTTCTCTGGCAATGATCCCGTTCATCCGTCAGATTCTGGGTGAGTTTAAGGCACCGATCCTGCAGAAGATCTATGAGGATATGGATCCTCTTGAGGACGTCACAGATCTGATCCGGCGTGCGATCGTAGATGAACCGCCGCTGGCACAGAAAGACGGAGGCATTATCCGTGAAGGATATCATGCAGATGTTGACAAATACCGCCGCTCCAGAACAGACGGCAAGAAGTGGCTGGCAGAGCTGGAAGCCCGTGAGAAGGAACGTACCGGGATCAAATCTCTTAAGATCAAATACAGCCGTGTATTCGGATATTCCCTGGAGGTTACAAATTCCTTCAAGGATCAGGTGCCGGATAATTATGTGCGAAAACAGACACTGACCAATGCAGAGCGCTATATCACACAGGAACTCAAAGAACTGGAGGATCTGATCCTTGGTGCAGAAGACCGTCTGTATGCACTGGAGTATGAATTGTTTGCGGATGTCCGTGATAAAGTCGGACAGGAGGTCCTGCGCATTCAGAAGACTGCCAAGGCAGTAGCTGCACTGGATGTTTTTGCCTCTCTTGCCCTTGTTGCGGAAAAGAATAATTTTGTCAGACCGAAGATCAATGAAACCGGTGTCCTTGATATCAAGGGAGGACGTCATCCGGTCGTAGAGCAGATGATCGAAAACGATATGTTCATTTCAAATGATACATACCTGGATAATCAGAAAAAAAGAGTTTCCATCATCACCGGACCAAACATGGCAGGTAAATCCACCTATATGCGCCAGACAGCTCTGATCGTACTGATGGCACAGATTGGAAGCTTTGTTCCGGCAGAGAAAGCGAACATTGGCATTGTGGACCGTATTTTTACGAGAGTCGGCGCTTCCGATGATCTGGCAAGCGGACAGAGTACCTTTATGGTGGAAATGACGGAGGTTGCAAATATTCTGCGCAACGCGACCTCAAAGAGTCTTCTGATCCTTGATGAGATCGGTCGCGGAACCAGTACCTTTGACGGTCTGGCGATCGCCTGGGCGGTGATCGAACACATCAGCAACACCAGACTCTGCGGAGCCAAGACGTTGTTTGCGACCCATTATCATGAGCTGACAGAGCTGGAGGGAAAGATACCGGGAGTTAATAACTACTGTATTGCCGTCAAGGAAAAAGGGGACGACATCGTATTCCTTCGTAAGATCGTCAAAGGCGGTGCCGATAAGAGCTACGGTATCCAGGTGGCAAAGCTTGCCGGTGTTCCGGATTCTGTTATCAACCGTGCGAAGGAGCTTGTAGAGGAATTAAGCGATGCCGATATCACGGCAGCAGTCAAGGATCTGACTGCCCCGAAGAAGAAACAGAAAATTGTCTATGATCAGGTCGATATGGCACAGATGTCTCTTTTTGATACCGTTCAGGATAATGATATCGTACAGGAGATCAAGGAGTTGGATATGACGAATCTGACGCCTATGGAGGCCATGAACATTTTGTATAATCTACAGAACAAGATCAAAAACCGCTGGTAAAAGAGCGTACCATGGAATGAGGAGGCAGCCTTGAGAAAAATAGCAGTTTTGGACCAGAATACAATTGACAAGATCGCAGCCGGTGAAGTGGTAGAGCGTCCCTCTTCTGTTGTGAAGGAACTGGTAGAAAATGCGATTGATGCCGGAGCGACGGCTGTTACCGTAGAGATCACGGACGGCGGCAAAAAACTGATCCGCATTACAGACAATGGATCCGGTATGGAAGAAGAGCAGATCCCGCTGGCCTTTCTCCGTCACGCCACTAGCAAGATTGAGAAGGTGGAAGATCTGGAGCACATAGCATCTCTGGGATTTCGTGGCGAGGCACTTTCCAGTATTGCGGCAGTCTCCCAGGTGGAACTGATTACCAAGACACCGTCTGCCATCAGTGGAAACCGCTATGTGATAGAGGGTGGAATGGAGCATTCCCTGGAGGAACTGGGAGCACCGGAAGGAACGACTTTTCTGGTAAGGAATCTCTTTTATAACACACCGGCCCGGAGTAAATTTCTGAAATCGGATAGTACGGAGGCAAACTATATCCACACCCTGATGGAGCAGCTGGCACTTTCACATCCGGAAATTTCCTTTAAATATATTCAGAACAAACAGGTGAAGCTGCATACCTCCGGGAACTACAGTGTCCGTGATGTGATCTACAGCGTGTACGGAAGAGATATTGCAAAGGCACTTCTGGAGGTGGAATGGGAAAATTCTTTTATGAAGATCACCGGATTCGTTGGTAAACCGGAGATCGCCCGCGGAAACCGCTCATTTGAAAATTATTATATCAATGGCCGTTATGTCAAAAACAACATCATCACAAAGGCGATCGAGAATGCCTACAAAGGATTTCTGATGCAGCATAAATTCCCGTTTGTCTCTCTTCGGATGGAAATGGAAGGAAATGACCTGGACGTCAATGTTCATCCTGCCAAGAGGGAAGTGCGTTTTGCCAGAGAACAGGAGGTCTATGATGCTGTCTATGATACCGTCCATACCGCCCTGACCAGACGGGAAATGATTCCGAAGGTGACACTCGGCACAGATGAACCTGTGAAGAAAGAGGCGAAAGAAACTGTAAAATCCGTTGCAGTGCCGGAACCGTTCGAACAGAAACGAAGAGAACAGATTTACAAAGCTGGGGCGGCCAAATCTCTGGTTCGCGAAAGTTCGGTATTTACGCCTCTGGAGGAAACTTTTTTTGAGGGAACTCTCAAGAAAAATCAGGAACTGGATGAAGCAAAGAGCCGACAGGCAGCCGTACCGCCTTCCAAGCCGGAAAAAGAACCGGAAAAGGAACCGGAAGAAAAGCCGGAAATAAATACAGAAATAAGGTCAGAAATAAGGTCAGAAATAAAGCCGGAAGAAAAGCAGCCAGAACTCAGGCGATCGGAACCGGAACTGTCAGAGTCAAAACGGCCGGAAACAATACAGTCAGAAGTAAAAGAAGGAAAGCCGAAAGAGGCAGAACAAAAAGTAAATGAACCAAAACCTAAGCAGCTTGAGCTTTTTGAGGAGAAGCTGCTCTCTCCGCAGTCCAGAAGCCGCATCCGCATGATCGGTCAGGTGTTTGACACCTACTGGCTGGCACAGTTTGAGGATAAATTTTATATCATCGATCAGCATGCTGCGCATGAAAAAATCTACTATGAGCGTCTGGTCAGAAAGTTCCGGGAGCATTCCATAGATTCTCAGTATCTGACACCGCCACTTATTGTCTCCCTGAACATGCAGGAGGAGGAAGTCCTGAATGCAAACAGAGATTATTTTGAGAAGTTTGGCTTTGAGATCGAGCATTTTGGAGGACGTGAGTACTGTATCAGTGCAGTGCCGTCTAATCTGTATGGACTGACGGAGGAGGAACTTTTCCTTGAGATGCTGGATCAGCTGGAGAGCGATCACAGTAAGGATACTCTGGATATTTTTGCTTCAAGGCTGGCAACGATGGCCTGTAAGGCAGCAGTCAAGGGTAATAACCGTTTATCTATGGAGGAAGCAGAGAAGCTTCTGGATGAACTTATGACACTGGAAAATCCATATCACTGTCCGCATGGAAGACCAACGATCATTTCCATGACAAAGACAGAAATGGAAAAGAAATTTAAACGAATCGTATAGGAGTGTTTTATGAAAAAGCCACTGATCGTACTGACGGGGCCAACCGCAGTAGGAAAAACAAGTCTTTCGATCTCGCTGGCGAAGGCAGTAAACGGAGAGATCATCTCTGCAGACTCCATGCAGGTTTATAAAGGAATGGATATCGGTTCCGCCAAGATCCGCAGAGAGGAAATGCAGGGGGTCACGCACTATCTGGTAGATGTGCTGCAGCCGGAGGATGAGTTTCATATTGTGAAATTTCAGGAAATGGCCAAAGCTGCCATGAAAGAGATCTATGCAAAGGGAAAAATTCCAATCCTGGTAGGAGGAACAGGATTTTATATTCAGGCAGTTACCAGGGATATTGATTTTACCCAGGCAGAACAGGAAACCTCCTATCGGGAGGAGCTGGAAGGCCTCGCCAGAGAAAAAGGGGCAGAATATCTTCATGAGAAACTCAAGGAAGTGGATCCCAAGAGTGCACAGAATATTCATGCCAACAATGTGAAGCGTGTAATCCGTGCCCTGGAATTCTATCATCAGAACAAAACACCGATCTCAGAGCATAACGAGGAACAAAAGCAGCAGGTTTCCCCGTACAATCTGGCATATTTTGTCCTGAACGCACCGAGAGAGATTTTGTATGAACGCATCGATCAACGTGTAGATAAGATGATGGAGGAGGGGCTTCTTGAGGAAGTCAAGGCATTAAAAGAACGTGGATGTCATCGGGAAATGGTATCCATGCAGGGACTTGGATACAAAGAGATCCTGGCCTGTCTGGACGGAGAATATCCTCTTGAAGAGGCAATCCGCATCCTTAAAAGGGACACAAGGCATTTTGCAAAGCGCCAGCTGACCTGGTTCAGAAGAGAACAGGATGTGATCTGGCTGGATAAAGAAGCATTTCACTGGAATGAGAGTGAAATACTGGAATATATGATGAATATACTCAGTGAACGAGGTATTCTTGAAAGAAATTAACGGGAGAGGAACAGATAAGAAATGAAAGAAATGTATGAACAGCTTGGGATTTCTTCTGAAGTCTACGATTTTGGAAAAGAGATTGAAGCATCTTTAAAGGAACGTTTTCAGAAATTTGATGAGATTGCAGAATACAATCAGATGAAGGTACTTCTGGCAATGCAGAAAAACAAAGTCAGTGCAGACTGCTTTCAGTCTTCTTCAGGGTATGGCTATGATGATTTCGGTCGTGACACTCTGGAAAAAGTGTATGCAGATACGTTCCATACGGAAGCCTGTCTGATCCGTTCACAGATTACCTGCGGGACTCACGCACTTGCGATCGCATTGTTTGGGAATCTGCGTCCGGGCGATGAAATTCTGGCACCGGCAGGAAAACCTTATGATACCCTGGAGGAAGTGATCGGTATCCGTCCGTCCAGAGGTTCTCTTGCAGAATATGGTGTTACCTATAAACAGGTGGATTTGAAAGAAGACGGAACCTTTGATTACGATGCGATCCGCGCTGCGATCAATGAAAAAACACGTCTTGTGGAAATTCAGCGTTCCAAGGGATATCAGACAAGACCTTCCTATTCTGTAAAGCAGATCGGAGAACTGATCGCATTCGTAAAGGGAATCAAACCGGATGTCATCTGTATGGTGGACAACTGCTACGGTGAATTTGTCGATACAGTGGAGCCAAGTGATGTCGGAGCAGATATGATCGTAGGTTCTCTTATCAAGAATCCGGGCGGCGGACTGGCACCGATCGGAGGCTATATCGCAGGAACAAAAGAATGTGTGGAAAATGCGGCAGCCCGTATGACCTGTCCTGGTCTTGGGATGGAAGTAGGCGCTTCTCTTGGTGTAAACCGTTCTTTCTACCAGGGCTTTTTCCTTGCTCCGATGGTGACCAAGGGAGCCTTAAAGGGTGCTGTTTTTGCAGCGAACATCTATGAGAAGCTTGGTTTTCCGGTTGTTCCAAACGGAAGCGAGCCACGTCAGGATATCATTCAGGCAGTTACACTTGGTTCCCCGGAAGCACTGATCGCATTCTGTAAGGGAATCCAGGCAGCAGCGCCGGTTGACAGCTATGTGGATCCGGAACCGTGGGATATGCCGGGATATGACAGCCAGGTCATCATGGCAGCGGGTGCCTTCGTGCAGGGCTCTTCCATTGAGCTTTCCGCAGATGGTCCGGTAAAACCGCCATATGCAGTTTATTTCCAGGGCGGACTTACCTTTGAGCATGCCAAACTGGGTGTTCTGATGTCGCTTCAGAAACTGGTAGAGAAAAATCTGGTAACTCTGCCTGTAAAATAAAGCAGGGACCGCGTTTTTTCTGAGAAGGAGTTATTTATGGATAAAAAACGACAGGTGATCATTGTCGGTGGTGGTGCATCCGGACTTACCGCAGGAATCATGGCAGCCAGAAACGGAGCCGCCGTCACGATCCTGGAACAGAACGAGAAGCCGGGACGCAAAATCTGTGTGACAGGAAATGGGCGCTGCAATCTGACAAACCAGGATATGTCCTGGAAGTATTTTCACGGAGAACATCCAGAGTTTGCAAAGAAGATTCTTGCTCAGTTTTCTCTGGAAGATACCTTAAGATTTTTTGATGAACTGGGAATTGTCGTGACAGAGAAAAAGGGTTGGCTGTATCCTCGTGGAGGGCAGGCGAAATATATTCCGGAGCTTTTGCTTCTCAGAGCTCGCTCTCTCAAAGTAAAAATCAAGACCAGGGAAAAGGTCTTAAAAATCTATAAAGAACAGAATACCTGGAAGGTTCAAACCGAAGGCTGGACATATGAAGGTGATGCTGTCATTCTTGCAAATGGCTCCAAAGCTTCAAAGGTTCCGGGCTCTGACGGAAGTGGCTATGTCCTTGCAGAGGAACTTGGGCATTCTGTTTTAAGACCGCTTCCGGCACTCACAGGACTAAAGGCGAAGGGAAATTTCTTCTCTTCCTGGGCAGGGGTGCGTACGGAAGGTAAGGTGACGCTGTGGATCGATGGAGAGGTATCTGACAGCGAAACCGGAGAGCTTCAGCTGACAGAGTATGGTATTTCTGGTATTCCTGTATTTCAGATCAGCGGAGCGGCAGCAAGGGCACTGGATCAGAAAAAAAAGGTATCTGTCACCTTGAATTTTTTTCCGGAATATACAGAAACAGCTGTCCGGGAACTTCTTTTGGAAAGGGAAAAGAAATATCCGGAGCTTTCTGCGGCAGAGAGACTTCTCGGCCTGCTTCCGGATAAGCTGATCAAAGTCCTTCAAAAGCAAAAAGACCTCTGCATGGCAATGACGGCATTTCCGCTTGAAATAAAGGGAACCAGCGGATTTGAGCAGGCACAGGTCTGCACCGGAGGGGTAGATACTACAGAAATAAACCCGGAAACACTGGAATCCCTGCTTTGTCAGGGACTGTATTTTGCGGGGGAACTCCTGGATATTGACGGTCCCTGTGGAGGCTATAATCTGCAGTGGGCGTGGTCAAGCGGAGCAGTGGCAGGCAGATATGCGGCAAAGGAGCAAAGATGATACGGATTACACAGTTAAAGCTTTCTGTGAATCATACAGAAGTACAGCTTCACAAAAAAATTGCACGGACGCTGAAATGTCCGGAGGGAAGTTTTTCATATGAGATTATAAGACAGTCTCTGGATGCCAGACATAAAGAAGACAAGAAATTTGTCTATACGGTGGATGTTGTCGTTCCGAATGAAAAACAGATATTAAAAAAAGTTCACAATAAAAATATTATGTCAACAGAAAAGAAGGAATACCAGTTTCCGAAACCGGGAAGTACCAGGCTCGTACATCCACCGGTCATCGTCGGAAGCGGACCGGCCGGTCTTTTTTGTGCCTGGTATCTGGCAAAAGCCGGCTATCGTCCTCTGGTTCTGGAGCGCGGTGAGCAAGCATCCAGACGAAAGGAGACCGTGGATCGCTTCTGGAAGAATGGTGTCCTGAATCCTGATTCCAATGTTCAGTTCGGAGAAGGCGGTGCAGGAACTTTTTCTGACGGAAAGCTGAATACTCTGGTCAAGGATCCAAACGGACGAAACCATGAGGTATTAAAACGCTTTGTACAGGCAGGAGCCCCACAGGAGATCGTCTATCAGCAAAAGCCCCACCTTGGGACAGATGTGCTGATCGGCATTGTAGAAACGCTCCGCCATCAGATCGAGGAGATGGGCGGCAGCTTCCGCTTTGAGGCGAAGATGACAGACCTGCTTTTTGAAGAGGGACATCTGAAGGAAGTGGAAGTGAATGATCAGGAGAAAATCCCGGCAGAGGTCTGCGTACTGGCACTTGGTCACAGCGCCAGAGATACCTTTGAGATGTTAAATCGGCGGGGAGTTTATATGGAACCCAAACCGTTTGCTGTCGGTCTTCGAGTGGAGCATCCGCAGAGTATGATCAATATGGATCTTTATGGAGAAGAGGAAAATGAATTCCTCGGTGCTGCAAGCTATAAGGTGACACATACCTGTGAAAATGGACGCGGAGTGTATTCTTTCTGTATGTGTCCGGGCGGATATGTCGTGAATGCCTCTTCGGAACCGGGAAGACTGGCAGTCAATGGCATGAGCTATCAGGCGCGTGACAGTAAAAATGCAAACAGTGCCCTGATTGTCACCGTGAGTCCTTCCGATTTCCCGGATGATACGCCACTTGGGGGAATTGCTTTCCAGAGAGATCTGGAACGTAAAGCCTGGGAGCTTGGAGAAGGCAGGATCCCTGTTCAGCTTTTTGGGGATTTCAGAAAAAATCAGGCAAGTACAGCCTTCGGTGAGGTTACACCGCAGATGAAAGGTGGATTTGTCCTTTCCAATGTCCGCTCTATTCTTCCTAAGGCAGTCGGGGATTCCATCGAGGAGGGTATGCTTGCCTTCGGCAGAAAGCTTTCCGGATTTGACCGTGAGGATGCACTTTTGAGTGGAATTGAGAGCAGAACTTCTTCTCCGGTGAGGATCGTCCGCAGCAAAGAAGGACTATCTAATATAGAAGGAATCTATCCCTGCGGGGAAGGCGCCGGATATGCCGGAGGCATCACATCTGCTGCTATGGATGGCATAAAAGTGGCGGAATTCATTTGTGAAAAATTCAGAAATTTTTAGGAGGGAGTGTACATCTCCCTCTTTTTATGCTAAAATGAGTTTTGATTCTTCGGGGGATCTGATCTTGTTTAGAGAGCAAAAGGCAGACATATGAATCAAATTATGAAAGAAATACCGGAGTCAGAGCGTCCCTATGAGAAATGTATACGGGATGGAGAGGCAGTGCTCAGTGACAGTGAGCTCCTTGCAGTGATTCTGCGGTGCGGTACCAGGGGGATGAATTCTCTGGGACTGGCAAACGAAATCCTGAATCATATGGAGCATTCTTCCTACCCGGGACTGCTTGGACTTCTTCACAGTTCACTGGAAGATCTGAAGAAGATTCATGGGATCGGTACCGTGAAGGCAGTACAGCTTAAATGCATCGGGGAACTCTCCAAACGCATGGCGTGTGCGGCTGCAAGACCGGCACTTAGTTTTCAGAATCCGGACTCGATCGCAGCCTATTATATGGAGCAGCTTCGACACCAGGAACAGGAACTGATGATCTGTATGATGCTTGACAATCAGAATCATCTGCTGAATGATATTGTACTGTCCAAGGGAACAGTAAATGCGACACTGATCACTCCAAGAGAAGTATATCTGGAGGCACTCCGCTATCATGCAGTCAGCCTGATACTTGTACATAATCATCCTGGCGGCAATCCTGCACCAAGTCATTGTGACCGTGAGATCACGGAGAGGATCTTTAAAGCAGGAGAAATGCTTGGGATTTCTCTTCTGGATCATATCATCATTGGAGATCACAGATATGTCAGCTTCAGGGAACAGGAAATACTCGGAGAATACCTGAAATGAAGGGATTGTTTTATGCTTTTACGAAAAACGTACGGAATAGACCTGGGCAGCAGCACCATCAAAGTCTATTCCTTTTTAAAGAACAAGAGTTACATGGAAAAAAACATGGTTGCATCCAAGGGGCACACGATCATTGCCATTGGAAATGAGGCCTATGAGATGTTTGAAAAATCCCCGGTAAATATTGCGGTGAACTCTCCGATGACTTTTGGAATGATCGCCAATCTGGAACTTCAGGAGATTGCCCTGTACAGCATGATGAAGAAGATTGATAAATTTCTCGGGATCGGATCGGATATGTTTTTTTCAGTTCCGCTGGATATGACGGCGATTGAGAAACGTGCATATTATCATGTGGTAAACGGTCACTGGCTTCGTCAGAATCGGGTTTATATGGTGGAAGCTCCCATAGCGGATGCGCTTGCCATGGGAATTCGAATGGAGAAGAATGAGGGAAGTATGGTCGTCAACATTGGCGCACAGAGTACGCAGTTTTCCATTTTGACGGATGGAAATATCATTATGTCCAGGAAGGTTCCGATCGGCGGCAGACAGATGAATGAAGCTATCTGTGCAGAGATACGTAAGCGTTATAATCTGCAGATCGGCACACGTACCGGTAAGCGGCTTAAGATTGCCATGGGACGACTGAACGATCAGCGAAAGGATGCCCGCAAGGTGGTCGGGATCGACAGTATTTCCGGCCTTCCAAGAGAGGAAATCATTTCCGGATATGTCGTGAACGCCGGGATCATGGACTGTGTGAATGCGATTGCGGCAGAGATGAAGATATTTCTGGAACGAATTCCACCGCAGATTGCTTATCATATTTCCAGAGAGGGAATCTATCTTACCGGTGGAAGTACACGTATTCCGTATATCGACAATTATCTGGCAAGCTATACAGGCGTATCCTTTAATTTATCGCCTTTCTACGAGAAGTCGACGATCTGCGGACTTGAGAAGATCATCAGGGACCGGGATCTTAGAAATTGGGCACAGCCCGTCAAACAACGTAAATTATAATTTTCTTAGGGGTATGATACATGAAAAACCTGAAAAAGAAATTTCAATTTCGAATACATTTAAAGAGTAAGCATTTATTGGTCATCATGACATTCTTCTGTGGCAGTGCGGTAGTATCGACGCTGGCCTCCGGCGTTACGTCGGAACCTTTGGCAGAGGCAGCAGGTATGATCGTGGTTCCGTTTGAGAAGAGTATCGATGGAATCGGAAGCTGGATCGGTGAGATCAGTCAGACCTTCCAGGACAAGCAGGAGCTGATCAACAAAAATCAGGAACTTCAGGATGCCGTGGATACACTGACGGAGCAGAACAACATTCTGATCCAGAATCAGTCGGAGCTTTCACGTCTTCAGGAATTATATAAGCTGGATGAGGAGTATTCTTCCTACCCAAAGGTTGCGGCAAGAATCATCTCCAAGGATCCTGGAAACTGGTATGATACATTTATGATCAACCGGGGAAGCAACGACGGCATCCGCGTAGATAATAATGTCATTTCCGGCAAGGGGCTTGTTGGTATTGTCACGGAGGTAGGCTCGAACTGGGCAACCGTCCGTGCCATTATCGACGACAGTAGCTATGTCAGTGTTATGACTGTGGGTACGGATGATAATTGCGTGGTGACAGGAGATCTTGAGCTGATCGATGAAGGCAAGCTGCGTTTTTCACAGCTGTATGACAAGGACGACAAGGTGACCGTGGGAGAACGTATTGTCACTTCAAACATCAGTGACAAATATGTGGAAGGTTTGTTCGTAGGTTATGTCAGTGAGCTCGAACTGGATACTAACAATCTGACAAAGACAGGTACGATCGTGACTCCTGTGGACTTTAAGCATCTGAAGGATGTTTTTGTGATCACGGTCAATAAGCAGGATGCTGTCGATAGCGGCAGTACTTCACAGGAGGATGCCGCAGAGACTGGTCAGGAGGGAACAGAATAATGAAGAGTAAGATTGTTCTTTTCTTTACGATCATTGTATGCTTCCTTTTGCAGTCCACGCTCCTCCAGAAAATAGCCATTGGCTCGATCACGCCGAATCTCTTGTTGATCCTGTGTGTATCTATGGGACTGATGCGTGGGCGTAAGAGTGGTCTGTGGACCGGCTTTTTCAGCGGACTGCTTGTGGATCTGTTTTATGGATCTGTATTTGGATTTTATGCACTGATCTATATGTATGCCGGTTTTTTCAGCGGTTATGCATTTCGTATTT
>ERZ857693.2700-NODE-2700-length-16626-cov-16.993724_pt1 | contig 16626 bp, 10 predicted proteins | sample MGYA00519765_ERZ857693 | MGnify/ENA primary metagenome ERZ857693 (study PRJEB31778, sample SAMEA3449354) | human gut metagenome | biome: human gut; feature: human-associated habitat; material: faeces | place: United Kingdom | collected 2010/2012 ... | reverse complement strand
GATCATCGGCACCACGACGATCAGCACCAGCGAAACGATGTAGGAGAGTTTCCGGTCGTCGCCGCCCGCCACGCGGGCCGCCGTGATACAGGCCGACACGCCGCAGATCGACACGCCGCTCGAAAGGATCATCGCCGAGCGTTCGTCGACCTTCATGCGGCGCGAAATCCGGAAGGCAAAGAACCACACGACGGCGACCACCAGGCACGCCTGCACCAGACCGAAGACACCCGATTTCATCACGTCGCTGAAGAGAATCGTGGCACCGAGGCACACAACGCCGATCTTGATGTAGAATTCACCCTGGATCGCGGGTTTCAGCCACGCGGGAACACGCCACACGTTGCGGATCAGCAACCCGAAGAGCACCGAGAAGAATACCGATTCGAAGCCGTAATACGACACGGAGGGGATCTTGGCGACGATCTGCGCCAGCAACGAGACGGCGAAGACGACCACGAGCGACGCAAGCAGCCCCCTGAGCGGTCGCCGCAGCATCAGGCACCCGGCATAGAGCACCACCAGCACGATGGCGAAGAGACAGGCGATATTGCTCCACGCAGCGCCGCCCAGCAGCGTCGCGGGGACTTTGGGCAGCGCGGAAGGTGCGACCGCGGCCAGCGCCAGCAGGGGAATGCTCACCCAGACCACCACCCAGTCCTCGACCCGGAATTGTTCCATCCACTTTTTCATCTTTATCATTTTTTCAGGTTAAAATATGCCGGAGAGCATCAGTGCCACCACATTGCGACCGGCGACATCCCGCGCGGCGAAATCTTCGTAGGTGTAATCCAGCTGGCAGCGCAGGTATTTCACAGGTTGCCACGTAAGCCCGGCCGTATAATTGGTCTGGCGGCTCGAACCGCGGGAGCAGTCTTCGAGAAAGGTATCGTACCGCACCGCCGGCAACAATGTCCGGGTCACGCGCCAGCCCGCTACGGCATACCATCCCTCGCTGTCGAGGTCGCCCGTCGTGCCGCAGATGTATTCGCCGCGCAGGACGAGGCGCCCGTAATCGTAGCAGGCACCGGCACCGTAACGGATGCGCTTCAGGTAATCCTCGCCGTACTCGCCCCAGTAGTACGATCCCGCGAACTGCAATCCGGCGACGGGCTTGACCGTAAGGCGTGCCACGATGTCCTTGCTTTTGTTCTTGTCCTTGACGTTCAGCCCCTCGCCATTGAAAACGCCGAAGTTGTAGTTCAGGATACTGTATCCGTCGCGCTTGAAAAATCCTCCGAACAGCTGCGCGCCGAGGTCGCGGCCTGTGGCCGAAAGTCCGCAGAGGTCGCTGAACCCCATCAGTTTGCACAACGAAAGGGGGTATTCGACGAACTCATATCTGAGCGGCACATAGTCGGTATTCTCGATCGAAAAAGGCAGCTTGTATTCGCCCAGCTGGACGTTGAGCTCATCGAACGGTTTGTAACACAGGTAGGCGTCGACGATTTTCGGCGAAGCGAATTCGATCTGGACACGGTAATCCAGTTTCGGAGCGATGGCGCCCGCCAGGTTCAGACGTACACGTTTGATAAAAAAGGTCGACGAACGGTCGCTCCATTCGTAACCGGTCTGGACATATCCCGAAATTTCCGGCAGGGCGGCCAGCACTTTGTCCCATGTAGACGTTTTGGCTTTGAGCGCCGCGATTTCCGCCGAAAGCTCCTCAACCGAAGATGTCGCAGTGGTCGTGTCGGGTTGCTGCGCGCGGACGGGTACAATCACACCGAGCAGCAGCAATACAGGCAAAATCATTCTCATAAACAAGATCGTTTGGGTTCACAAAAGTCGTAATTCCGGCGCAATGGATCAATACGCGAAAATACCTAAAATGACCCGGAACGGCTCCGGACGGCATCCGGGAAAGACCGCCGCCGGCCGTCTGCTCCCAGGAAACAGAACAAACACCGCACAGGACACGGACAGGAACGACACAAAAGAGGCCGGAATACTCCGGCCTCCCCGCTTATGGAATGAACTTTTTATCGGCCATGGACAGGAATCACAGTTTGTTGGCGAGATCCTTGACCAGCTCGCCGTCGAACAGGTGCAGCACCCGGTGCGCGTAAGTCGAATCGTGCTGCGAGTGGGTCACCATGATGACGGTCGTACCTTCGCGGTTCAGCTCCGAAAGCAGTTCCATCACCTCGCGGCCGTTCTTCGAGTCGAGGTTACCCGTGGGCTCGTCGGCCAGGATCAGCTTGGGGTTCGACACCACGGCACGGGCGATGGCCACACGTTGCTGCTGTCCGCCCGAGAGTTGCTGGGGGAAGTGTTCGGCGCGGTGCGAAATATTCATGCGGCTCAGGATCTCGTTGACACGACGCTTGCGCTCGGACGCCTTGACGCGCATGTAGATCAACGGCAACTCGACGTTCTCGAAGACATTCAGTTCGTCGATCAGGTTGAACGACTGGAAGACAAACCCAATATTCCCCTTGCGGAATTTCGTGCGGTCTTTCTCCCGGAACCCGGCGACCTCGTGGTCGAGCAGCGTATAGCTGCCCGAGGTGGGATTGTCCAGAAGCCCCAGGATATTGAGCAGCGTGGACTTGCCGCAGCCCGAGGGACCCATGATGGCGACGAATTCACCCTCCTTCACTTCGAACGTCACGCCGTTCAGTGCGATGGTCTCGATCTCTTCGGTACGGAAAACCTTCTTGAGGTTCTCAACTTTCAGCATTGACATAACAAACAGGTTTTTATTGTTGATATTGATTTGATTTATTCGGATTTCACGGATTCGGCCGGGTTTTCGTTAACGGCACGCCACGAGCGGACGGTGACGGTGAGTGCCGTGACGGCCAGCACCCCCGCCAGTGCCAGGGCAAAGACCCACCAATACAGCGGCACGGCATAGGCGAAGCCTGCGAGCCAGTGCCTGACGGCCCAGATGCTTACCGGGACGGCCAGCACGAAACACACGGCGACCAGCATGACGTAGCGGCGGTTGAACATGGCGAGGATTTCGCCCCGCGAAGCCCCCATTACCCGGCGCACGGCGATTTCGCGGCGGCGGTGCTGTGTCTCGAACAGCACCAGCCCGAAGACGCCCATCAGGGCGATCACGACGGCCAACAGCGCGAACAGCCCGACGATGGCCGTCAGTTTGCGTTCGTTGTCGTACTCGAGGCCCAGCTCCTCGTCGAAAACACGGACGACGATATCGCCCGGCTCCGTGCGGGGATCGACCTCCGCGATACAGCGGCGGATATGGGCGGTAACAGCCGCAATATCGGCTCCGGGCGTCATCCGCACATAGACCACATGAGGCAGGTGCCAGTAATTTTCCTGCTGGATTTTCTTCGGAAGAAGATAGAAACAGAAGGGCGATACACCGTATTGCAGGGGCTTGAAGTTGAAATCGGCACAGAAACCTACAATTTGCTCGTCGGGCGACACGAAACCGTTGATACGGTCGCCGACCTGCATTTCAAATTCCCGCCGCGCCGCTTCGTTGAAAATCATCGTTCCGAGTTCCTTGTCGAAGTCGCTCTCCAGGAAATCGCGTCCGTCGGTAATCGGGATACCCATCACGCGCAAGAAATCAGGTTGTACGACATAACTCTGGAAAGCGACCTGACGGCCCTTGAACTCCCGGCCCCAGCCCATACGCCCGACCGACACCAAACGACTCGTAGCTCCCGTAACATCCTTTACCTGAGGGTCGGATAGAAGTTTCTGCCGAAGGGCGTCATAACTTACCGCCCCACGTTCGGAAAGCCGCACGGCGAGGAGGTTTTCCTTGTCGAAACCCATGTCATAGTGCATCATGTAGTCGTGTTGCAGGCGAATGAAACTGGTCGCGATGATCAGCCCGATGGAGATGAAGAACTGCACGCCCAGCAGCAGCGTACGCAGCCGGCGGCCGCTGCGGGTTCCGCCGAAGGATCCCTTGACGACCAGCGCCGGGGCGAACGACGTGATATACCACGCCGGATAGAGGCTGGCGGCGAGCGCCATGACGAAAGCTACAACGGCTACCAGCCCCACGACTTCCAAATTCTGCGACAGCGCCAGCGATGCGGAAATGTAGCTGGCGAATTCGGTGCCCTGCAAGGCAAAGGAAACGTACCAGGCCGCCAGCAAAGCGATCAGGACGAGCCCGAACGCCTCGAAAACGAAATTGAAGCGCAGCGACGACGCGGGAGCGCCGAAAACCTTGAACGTATTGACGGTACGGATGCGCACCGGCACCAGTGCGAAGAAAAAGTTGACGAAGTTGATGAAAGCCAGCACGATAACCAACACGGCAATACCCAGCAGGGTATAGGTCGTGACGACAGACCCCTGCCGGCAGGGCGCCTGTGAATCCGACTCGAAATAGAGATCCGATACCGGAGAAAGGCGCACGCCGTAGATACCCGATTCGTCGTCGTCATCTGCGGCGTCCCCGGCCGCCGCACGTTTCTCGGCCGCCTCGCGCTGCATCTCCTGGTTCACGTTCGTCCACTGGCGCGCAAACTCGTCGGGATCGGCACCGGGCCTGAATTTGACGAAATAATTGAAACTCCACTCCGAAGTGGTATAAAGGTTCGTTTCGCCCAGATTTTTCACCACCTCGCACTCTCCCAGCAACGAATTGTCCGGAAAGTCTTCGAAAACCGCCACGACTTCCATCGCCCCGTCGGGCTGGGGTTCGTCGGTGTCGACCCATATGAGGCTGCCCACGCCGACCCGCATCCGTTCGGCCGCCTCGCGGGAAACGATGACGCTCTTCGGTTTTCCGATGTCATGCACATCGCCCTCGACCGAACGGAAAGCGAAAACATCGAGGAAAGGCAGCGATACCGAACCGCAGGAAGCAGAAAATTTATTATACCCGAACGAAGGCTCGTTGCTCGTCCAACAGGTTCCGGAGCCGAAACCGCCCCACATGCAGCCCCCGACTTCGACCCCCGCCGTCGAAGCGATGACACGCTCGGGCACCGGCCGGTTAAGCCACGACGACCATTTCCCGGGCTCGTACCAGTCCTCGTTCTCCACGAGATAAATACGGTCGGCTTCGTGCAGCGAGCGGTTGTAACCCAGCTCCCACCAGACCTGCGTCATGATGACGTAGAACGCGGTAAATGCCAGCGTCAGGCCTATGACGTTCAGCAGCGACGAGATTTTGTAGCGCCGCAGCGTAGTCAGAAAATTACGAAATGCGATCTTCATAACACACTATTCGGTTTTAATCATGTTAATCGGGTTGGCATTGGCGATGCGCCACGTGCGGACGAGCTGCACGGCACATACGATCAACAGCACCACTGCCCCGCACAGGGCGAAGAGCCACCAGCGGAGCGCCACACGCTCGACGAAGTTGCTGACCAGCAGGTCTGCACCCCAGCGGCTTACGGCGGCCCCGACGACCACGGACGGAACGGCGATCCACAGCACGTCGCGCGCCAACAGGCGCAGCACGTCGGCCGTCGAAGCCCCGTTGACCTTGCGCAGGGCGATCTCCTTGCTGCGACGGCGCATCTCGTCGCCCAGATAACCCACGAGCCCCATCAGGGCGATAAGCAGGGTGATGCCGCTCACGGTAAAGACGATATTGCGGAAACTGCGTATCTCGAAAAGGATGGGGCCCAGTTTGTTGTCGTAAACTTCGAGCGTATGATTGTTGCCCGAAGGGTATTCTCCGATCTTGCGCTGCACGGCCTCCAGCGACTCGGGCGACATCCCGCGCAGGCGGATCATCATGGAATAGTCCAGCATATAATCGTCCGTGGCACCGAACTTCTGGAAATAGCTGAACGGATGGAACACGATCGGTTCGACCTCTCCCGTAGCCACGACCGTCCTGAAATCCTTTACGACGCCCACGATCGTATAAAGAGGAGCCCCGGGCGAGGAGTCGTCGGTAATCTGATGCCCCAATGCCTGTTCGGGCGTCCATCCGCGCATACGGACGTAGGTTTCGTTTACGATCGCCTCCAGGGGGTTGCTCGAAGGCGTAAAGTTCCGGCCGCCGACAAGGTGCATCCGCATCGCAGGTATAAAGCCCTCGTTGCAAAGCAGCCAGCGGCAGGAGAAAAGCAATTCCTTGGAGTTTTCGTCGATGCAGGGCATTCCCGAATATCCCCAAAGCGGCACCTCGAGCGAAGCTCCGGCAGCGTCGACTTCGGGTAGCGAAGCAACGGCGTTGCAGACCGAAGAAATGTTGCCCAAAGGCGTTTTGACATATGTATATACGATACGGTCATGTTCGAACCCGAAATCGCCGTTGCGGAGTTTATCGAACTGCAACACGGCCAATAACAGGAGCGTAAGCGTAAACGTACAACTGACGATCTCGGCCACCAGCAGCGTCTGTTTCCACCGGCGGCGGTTGTCGCTGACCCCGCGGAACGCCAATGTCACGGGAACCGAAGTGAAAATACGCGACGGGATAAGCGCGGCAAGGGCAAAGGCGGCAAGGATGACGAGCAACGGCACCCAAATGCGCTTCAGGGCGAAGAGTTCGGACATCGGCGTCCCGGTAATCTCCAGCACCTGATCCTGCAGGGCCCACAACAGGAATCCGGCCACGATGACCGAAGCGAAGGTCAGTATGGCGGTCTCAGAACAGAAAATGCGGAAGATGTCCGAAGGCCGGGCACCCCCGACCTTGAGCATGGCGATGGTCTTCGAGCGGCTTACCAACGTCGAAATCGAAATCAGCACATAGTTCATCGACGCAACGAAAAGCGTAAGGGCCGCAAGTGCCATCAACACCCATGCGATCAGCCCGGCGGAAGTATTTATGCGCGAAGACTCCGTGATCGGGAAAAACCGGTAGCTGCGGTTCCAGGCTTTCATATCCTCGGTGAATCCGTGGCGGTCGAAAAATGCGGGAAGCTGCGCTTCGACCTCGGCGACGGACGCCCCTTCGTGGAGTTTGACATAACTCGGGAACGAATCGCCGCCCTGCCACGACGTGTTGAGGTCGCGCTTCACCATTTCGAACGAACAGAGCATATTGAAACCGCCGAGGTGCTGGTTGGGATTCGGGTCGCGGAAAAGCCCCATGACCGTCAGCGAATCGGTGCCGTTCAGCAATACCAACTGCCCCACGGGATCCTTACGACCGAAGATCGTGCGGGAAAAAGACTCCGCAAGCATCACCTGGTCGGCATGGAGCAGGATCTCTTTGGGGTTGCCGTTCATCGGTTCGAATCCCAGCACGTCGAAAAACATCGTATCGGCGTATATATACTTTGCCTGGAAAGCATTATCACCGCGCACGATGTCGGATGTGCGCGGCCCGAACAGGCGTGTGGCGGCTTCGACCTGCGGAACCTCTTCGGCCAGCGCCGGGGCGATGGGGGCATTGAGCTGCGGACTGTACCCGCTGTGCTGCGGATCGGCATAATGAGCCCACAGTTGGAATATCCGCTCCCGGTCGGGGAAACAACGGTCGGACGTGAGGTTGTAATTGGCATACGAAAAGACCAGCAGGCCGACGGCCAGCCCCAGCGAAAGCGACACCACGCGGGCAACGGTACCGCCTCGCAATTTGCGCAGGTAACGTAATGCGAAGAGAAAATTTTTCATACCGGGTATCTTTTTTAGTTTTTAATCGAGTCGACCGGGTTGGAATCGGCCGCACGGCTGCTCTGCCAGAAGACGGCGACGAACGCCACCGCGGCGGCAAAAGCCCCGGGAATCAGAAAAATAAGGGGCGAGAGCGAAATCCGGACGCTGTAATCCTGCAACCAGCGTTCGAGCAGGTACCACGCCACGGGCACGGCGAGGACGAACGCCGCACCGACCAGCCGCATGAAGTTTCCCACCAGGCGCACGAGCACCTCTCCGCGCGTCGAGCCGAAGACCTTGCGCACGGCGACCTCCTGCTCCTTCTGCTGGATGTAGTAAGTCGACATGGCCACCAGACCGAGCGCCGAGATCAGGATCGCCACGAGCGTGAAGATGCCGACGATGTGCAGGATCCGCCGCTGCTCGGCATAGTCGGCTTCGATTTCCTGCTCGATATACTCCGCCCCGGTAAAGACCGCACCGTCGGAAATACGTTCGAATACCGATTTGACCGTATTGTAGGCCGCGGTTTTGTCCCCGCGGATTTTGACCAGGATATTCCACGGGTACATATCCGCAATGTCGTCCGTCTGCCACAGCATCGCCGATTGGGGCTTGTCGAGCGCCGACCCGATCTGGAAATCGCGGTAGATACCTGCGATTTGGTAGGGATAAGAGTAATCCATGCCTACCTTGAATTCTTCGGCGTCCTCCGCAATACCCAGTTCCCGCAGGGCGTGCTGGTTGATGAAGACCATATTGTCGTCGTTCATACGGGCGAGGTGGTTGTCGCGCAGCCGCTCCAGCCCCAGTATCCGGAAATAGGTCGAATCGCCGATGAATATCTGGAACCCGATCATCCGGTCGGGGCCATACTGCATCGTATTGTTGTTGCCCCGGTCGTGGGGCGTGCCGCAACCCAGGGCGACGGCCTCGACGCAGGGTTCGCGCAGCAACTCTTCGCGGAACTGTGCGATCTGAGGTTTTCCGGTAAAGATCTCGGTCGAGACATCGAGTATGTCGGCCGTATTATATCCCATCGGCGCAGAAATCAGGTGGCGGATCTGCAGGCCGATGGTCAGCGAGGTGGCGATCAGGACAATGGTAATGACGTTCTGGATCGTGATAAGCACCTTGCTGTAAAACATCTTGGTGCGGTGGCGGAACGATCCCCGGACGATGTCCACGGGTTTGTAGCGCGACACCATCATCGCCGGGATAAAGCCCGCAACGACGCCCAGCACCACGATAAACGCGGCATAGCAAGCCACGACGGCAGGCGTCATATCCTGCCAGACGCCGATTTTCGACCCCAGCAGCCGCGAAGCGCCGGGCTCCACCGCGGCTGCCAGGAAAAGCGCGATGACGAACGCCACAACACACAGGAATGTCGATTCGAGGATCAGTTTGAGGATGATTTCGCCGCGCGAGGCGCCCAGCAGCCGGCGGGCGGCCATCTCCTTGGCGCGAAACCCGGTCTGGGCAACCGTCAGGTTGATATAATTCATCACGGCGAAGAGCAGGATGACGGCGCCCACACCGAAAAGGATCATCACGAAGGGCCAACTGCCGTAGTTGAACCCCCCATCATTATTCTGGGATAAAAAATAGACATCGCGCAAAGGCGTAAGGGTCACATGCTGATAGACATTGCCCTTGTAGATCCAGTATATCTCTTTGAAATAATCAAGCATATCGGGTATCTTGGCCGTCAGGTCGGCACCGGGACGCGCCAGGATGAAAGTCGTCACGGCACCGGAATTACTCATATGCTCGTCATTGGCCGAATTGATATCGCAGAGGCGCTCGGCCCGCATGATGATGTCCATATTGGGAATCACCGAGCGGTCGATATCCCGCACCACGCCGCTCACAACGTACGACTTCTCCTCGTCGGGGAAGCGGATCACCTGCCCCATCGGGTTGAACGTGCCGAAAACCTTGCGGGCGAACGACTCGGAAAGCACCACGTTGTCGCGCGAGGCGAGCACCTGTTCGCGGTCGCCGTCCAGAAGCTGATAATCGAAAATCCGGAAGAAGGTCGTATCGGCAAAAAGGATCGTGGCCGAATACTTCTGCAGACCGACTTCGACGGGCTGCGTGGCGTCGGTGGACTGTCCCGACACTGCGACGGCGCAGGTCGATTCGATCTCGGGATAACGGTCGCGCAGGTATTTCTGCAGGTAATAACCGCTCGTAATGCGCTCCTCGTTGCCGATGACATAAATGCGGTCGGCCTTGGCGTGGTAGTCGTCGCACGTAAGTTGCCGAAGGGTGTAGTCGGCGATCAGGATCACGAACATCAGCGAGACGGACAACCCGAAGATATTGATGGCCGCATAGAGCTTGTTGCGCCCCAGGAAGTTGAAAAACGAGCGGAAATTGAGTTGACGGAACATATTATTCGGTTTTGACGGGTGCGGAGAAATTTCAGCGGAAAATTATTTATTGAGGATCAGCACGTCGTTCGAGCCGTAATTCTCATAGCCCGAAACGATGACCCGCTCGCCCGGCTCCAGCCCGTCGAGCACCTCGTAATACTGCGGGTTCTGGCGGCCGATGCGGATGGGGCGTTTGTAAGCCTTGTCGCCCTCGGGTGCAAGGACATAGATCCATGCGCCGCCCGTAGTCTGGTAGAACGACCCGCGGGGGATGATGACCGCCTCGGTAGGTTGCCCCAGTTCGAGGTGCAGGTAGTAGGTCTGGCCGCTGCGTATGTTCTCGGGATGGTCGCCCAGGAAGGTGAAGTCGGCTCGGAACTGGCCGCTGCGCACCTCGGGATAGACTTTGCGCAGGCGCACCTTGTAGTCGGTGCCCTGACGGTCGAAGGTGGCTTCGAGACCGGCACGCACACGGTCGATGTAGCTCTCGTCGATCTGTGCCTCGACCTTGTAGCCCGACAGGTCGTTGATCTGCCCGATCTTCTGCCCCGTGGAGACCGACTGCCCGAGCACGATGTCCAGCAGGCCGACTTCGCCGTCGATCGGCGACTTGACGTTGAGGTTGCCGATGCGCTCGCGGATGAGCTGCATGTTGCGCTTCATGTTGTCGAGGTTCTCCTCCATCTGCTCGATCTGCACCGAACGGTAGAGCGAATCCTGCACCTGCCGCTCGATGTTCAGCTCGCGTTTCTTTTCGGCCAGTTCGTAGTCCTCCTTCGACTGCAACCACTCCTCGCGGGCGATCAGGGCGTTCCTGTAAAGCTCCTCGTTCTGCTGCCAGGCCCGCTTCTTGCGCGACACGTCGAGATCCAGCTGCGCCTTGTCCTGCCGCAGCGAGAGTTTCTCCTGCTCCATCGAGATCAGCGTATTGCGCAGGATGTTCTGCTTTTCGGCCAGCTCGGCCTCGCTGTTCAAGATTTCGAGCGTGAGCGACGTGTTGCTCAGCACGACCAGCACATCGCCCTTTTTGACGGAGGTACCCTCCTCGACCACAAGCCGCTCGACGATGCCCGCTTCGAGGGGACTGAGCTGCACGGTGGTGATGGGCTGTACCTGCCCGGTGACGCGGATATAGTCGTTGAATTCACCGCGCACGACCTGCCCGACGGAAATCGTACGGGCATCGACGCGCAGCGTCGAGGAGTTGTCGCGCAACAGGAGCCACAACACGAAGACGAGGAACAGCGCCCCGGCCAGATAGGGGATGCCTTTTTTGGTAAACAGGGCGCGGATGCCCTTTTTCTTTTCGATACGGATGTCCATGTTATTTTCTGTTTTTCGTTAGCGGATCAGGGGCGCACCGTTGTAATACTCGACCAGGCGCGTTTTGATAATGTATTGCAACCGTGCGCGCAACCGTTCGGAGCGGGCCTGCAACAGGTTGTTGGCGGCGGTCTGAAGGTCGAGCGCCGAAACCATGCCCCGGTCGTACTTGCCGGCGACGGCGTTGTAGGCCAGCTCGGAGGCCGCGCTTTTTTTGCTGGCCTGCACGAACTCCTTGCCGTAGCCGAGCATCTGCTGGTAGTTTTGGGCGATTTCGCTTTGCAGGGCACGCAACGTCTGATCGCGCTGCTGCTCGGCGATCCGCCAGTTGTTGCGGGCGCGGTTTGTCCTCGTGCGGCGCGAAAGCCCCCCGAAGATGGGGATGTTGAGCTGGGCGGAAAAGTAGTAACCGCGGTTATCACGGAACTGGCTCCTGAACGGCTCGTACAACGAATGGTCGTCGAGGCTCATGAAAAAATTGGTCGAGTATCCGCCGCCGACATAGACCGACGGGAAAAAGCCGCCCCGGGCGACCGAATACTGGAGTTTCGACTGCCGCACGTTATAACCGGCGCTGCGGGCCTTGGGATTGTTGTCGAGGGCATAGGCGACCACATCGGAGAAGGGCGCCGTGCCGGCCGGGGTTTCGATGGCGAGATCCGTCTCGATCCCCAGGGGGCGGTCGGGCGGATAATTCATCGTTTCGGCAAGCGTGATCCTGGCCAGTTCGAGGTTGTTTTCCTGCTGCGTGAGCAGGTAGTCGTCCGAAGCGCACTGCGCCTCCTGCTCGGCCACGTCGGCGGCGCTCTTGAGCCCCAGTTCGAGCAGCTTGCGGCTCTTGGCGAGGTTGCCGGTGCTGGTTTCCAGCTGTTCACGGGCAAGGCGCACGCTTTCGGTGTAATAGACGACGTCGAAATAGGCCTGCATGGTATTGAGCGCCACCTCGTCCTTGACCCGCTGCAACTCCTCGACGCCCATCAGGCGCATCACCTTCGCGGCACGGATGGTATTGATCCCCGTAAAGCCGGCGAAAACGGGCATTTGCCCCGAAACGCCGTAGTTGTTGGAAAGGTTCGAAACGTCGGTATAGGTATTGGTCTCGGGGTCGACCGAACGGCCGAAACTGGTCGTGGCGCTGACCGAGCCGCTGACCGAGGGCACGAGCGCCGCTACGGATTCGATATAGTCCTGGCGGTAGTTGCGGTTGGTGTAATCCTGCTGCCGCACGACGGGACTGTGTTCGACGGCATAGGCCATGCACTCGTCGAGGGTCATACGCACGACGGGCTCGGCCGCATTCGGGGCGGGGTCGGACAGAGAATCCACGGCAGGATCCGCGACGATGACGGTTTCCGTTGCCGCAATATCTGCGGCCGAAGCCCCCACGGGAGCAACGGGCGCAGCATCCGGCTGCACAGAGGCGGCGGGCAGGGATATCTGCGCCGCGGCGAGTGTCCAAAAAATTGACAGAATGAGGAGTAATAACAGTCGTTTCATCCTTGATTAGCGGGTATTGTTCGTTCGGGACATTTCGGAGCCAACCCCGTGCCAAATGAATTAAACAACTGTATTACAAACTATTAACATAAACAAAGATCAGACAAAGTGTAAAAAAAATTTACACCCCTGTAAATTTTGTGGACACAAAGGGACGATTTCACGATTTTAACGCTAATTTTACCGCAAAACAAACCGGAAACACCATGGCAAAAGAGGGAACACTACTGATCGTGGACGACAACCGCAGCATCCTGGCGGCATTGCGCCTGCTGCTGGAAAAATATTTCGCACGGGTGCTGACCCTCCCCACCCCCAACCGGCTGGCGACGACCCTGCGCGAGGAACAGATCGACGTGATCCTGCTCGACATGAATTTCACGGCGGGCATCAACACCGGTAACGAAGGCATCTACTGGCTGAGCGAGATCCACGCCCGCAGGCCGGATATCAAAGTCGTGCTTTTCACGGCATACGCCGATATCGACCTGGCCGTGAGGGCAATGCGCGACGGTGCGGTGGACTTCGTCGTCAAACCGTGGGACAACGACCGGTTGGTGGCTTCGCTGCGCAACGCATACAATCTGGCGCGGTCGGCTCGCGAGGTGAAGCAGCTCAAGGAGATCAAGCGCGAGCTGGCCTCGGAGCAGCCGATGTTCTGGGGCGAAAGCCCCGCCATGGCGCGCATCCGCGAAATCGTGGAGAAGGTTGCGGCCACGGACGCCAACATCCTGATCACGGGGGAGAACGGCACCGGCAAGGAGATGCTGGCACGCGAGATACACAACCGCTCGGCGCGCAGCGGCGAACTGATGGTTTCGGTGGATATGGGAGCCGTACCCGAAACGCTCTTCGAGAGCGAACTGTTCGGCCATGTCAGGGGAGCCTTCACCGACGCCCGGGCCGACCGCGCCGGGAAATTCGAGGTCGCCGACCACGGCACGCTTTTCCTCGACGAGATCGGCAACCTGCCGCCCCACCTGCAATCGAAGCTGCTGACGGCCATCCAGGGCGGGCGTATCTTCCGCGTGGGCAGCAACACGCCCGTAGCGGTGGACATCCGCCTCATCTGCGCCACGAACCGCGACCTGTTCGGAATGGTAGCGCGGGGGGGGGAGTTTCGCGAAGATCTGCTCTACCGCATCAACACGATCCATATAGACCTGCCGCCCCTGCGGCAGCGCCGCGAAGACATCCTGCCGCTGGCGGAAATGTTCCTCAAACGCTACGCCACGAAGTACAACAAACCGATCGAGGGTTTCGACCAGGCAGCGGTGCGCGAAATGGACGAATACCCTTGGGCGGGTAACATCCGCGAATTGCAGCATACCGTCGAAAAAGCCGTCATCATGAGCGACGGGAGGCGAATCACCCCCGCGACACTGCTGCTGCGGCCGGCTCCGGCCGCAGTGCAGGCCCTGGCATTCTCGACGCTCGAAGAGATGGAGCGCGGCATGATCGGTCAGGCGATGGCGCGTTACGCAGGCAACCTTACCGAGGTGGCGCGGCAGCTGGGCATCACGCGCCAGACACTCTACAACAAGATCAAACGCTACGGGTTATGAAACGCGAAGGAATAGCCTACGGCCCCGTAATCGGGTACACGGCGTTGCTCATCGCCGCTTCGGGAGCACTCGGATGGGTGGTAACAGGGTCATGGTACCCGCTGGCGATCCTGCTCGTCCCGGTGATCGGGATCGCGGCATACCGCCTCATAGGGCTTTACAGCGATTCGATACGCCGTGTAACCTTCATGTTCAACGCCATCGACAACGACGACTTCACGTTCCGCTTCCATGAAGACCCGTCGAAAGTGGACAACGGCATGCTCAACGCCGCCCTGAACCGTATCAAGGAGATCCTGGTGCGCGCCAAGGTACGCGCCGAAGAGCGGGAACGCTACTACCAGCTGATCATGGAGTATGCACGCACGGGGCTAATCACCATCAACGACGCGGGAAGCGTCTACCAGGCCAACGGCGAGGCGCTGCGCATCTTCGGGTTGCCGCGCATAACCCACATCCAGCAACTGGAACTGCCCGCTCCCGAGGCATACCGGGTACTGACGAAGATCCGACCGGGAGAAAAGCACCATGTGTCGTGCGTGACCGAAACGGGCGAAATGAGCCTCTCGCTGGGGTGTTCGGAGATCGTACTCGAAAAACGCCGGCTGCGCGTGGTGGTCATAAGCGACATCAACAGCGAACTGAGCGAGATGCAGATCGAATCGTGGAGCAAGCTGACGCGCATCCTGACGCATGAGATCATGAACTCGCTCGCACCGATCACCTCCCTGAGCGACACACTGCTGCATATCGACCGGACGATGAACGCCGACGTAGCCCGTGGGCTGGATACGATCTCGGCCACGAGCCGGCGGCTGATGGCCTTCGTCGAGAATTTCCGCCGATTCACGAAGATCCCGGTGCCACAGAAGGCACCCTTCGAGGTGCGGGAACTGCTGGAGCACGCCATGACGCTGATCGCTGCGGAAGGCATCCGCATCCGGCTCGACGTCGAACCGGCAGACACGATGATCTATGCCGACCAGATGTTGGTCGGACAAGTGGTGGTGAACCTGCTCAAGAATGCCCGCGAAGCGGTAGGGACACGGCGAGACGCCTGCATCGAAGTCACGTCGCGCATAGACCCGCAGGAAAACGTGGTTATCGAGATTAGCAACAACGGCGGGGCAATCCCCGCCGAAGTAACCGAAAATATCTTCACGCCTTTCTTCACGACCAAGCCCGACGGATCGGGCATCGGCCTGAGCGTCTCGCGCCGCATCATGCAACTGCACAAGGGTTCGCTGCGCCTGACGGCCAACACGGACAACCGGGTAACCTTCACGCTCCTGTTCGGATAGGTGCCTGCAATACGCCTCGTATTGCCGTCCCGGGGGACTTCCAGTTCACGGAACCATCAGGAAACTGCGCCCGCCTAAACGAAGTGCGGACGGGATCGGCATTCCTCCGGAACGGGCAGCAACACCCTACCGCGGCAGGGGCATCGAGATCGTCCGCGCATCGAGGAACGCATCGGGGAAGGATCCGTTGTTCCAGGCCTGACCGTTCGAGATGGTGAAATGGCGTCCCAGACGCAACGTATTGTTGTCGATCACCGTAACACGTGACGGCAGGTTTTCCTTCTGGATCACTACCACCGAAGTCATCGTAACCGAAGGCTTGACCTTCATCTTTCCCTCGGCACGGTAATCGGGTTTCCATGGCGACAAATGCGCCAGCGAGTCGGGAAGCTCGAACTTGTTACGGAGCGAATCGGGAAGCTCATACTTCCCCGAGCGGGGCGAATCGGGTTTTTTCAGCCCGAACTTATTGGGTTCCTGCGCCGAAATCGCAAGGGCCGCAAGCAGGGCGACCGCCAGAATAAACATCCTTTTCATAACTATCCCTCCTATCTTTTATTTGGTCTCTCCAAAATTACAATTCCCTTAGAACACTTCCCGCAGGATCCGCACCGACTGCACCGCGCTGATGGCATCGAGGTGATAGCCGAAATAGACCAGCACGGCATTGAGAAACTCGACGCGCTGCGTGCGGTTGAGGCCGATTTCGGCCAGGCAACGCACGTCGCACTCCATCATATCGCGCAGAATACGCGTACATTCCTGTGTCATAAAACTAACGTGCTGCGGCCGAGTTTTGGTATAAAGTCCCTCTCGGATATCGAACCAATCGCCGGCCGAGTAGTCGTTGCCCGGGCAAAAACCCAGGAAACGGCTCAGGTTGGCCAGGAACCAGAGGTGGAAATTGGCCACCCCCTCGTCCATCGAATCGAGCGCCCCGACACAGTTCCACACAAAATCGAAAAGCGCCTGGTTGGGTTCGTCGTATTCCCTGACGAGGCGGTACAAAACCTCTGCCATGAAGAGCGCCATGGTCGATTTGCGCACGTCGAA
>ERZ857693.2694-NODE-2694-length-16671-cov-12.039119_pt1 | contig 16671 bp, 16 predicted proteins | sample MGYA00519765_ERZ857693 | MGnify/ENA primary metagenome ERZ857693 (study PRJEB31778, sample SAMEA3449354) | human gut metagenome | biome: human gut; feature: human-associated habitat; material: faeces | place: United Kingdom | collected 2010/2012 ... | reverse complement strand
GCTACGGTTACGACACCAAGTCCTCCGATTTGGATCAGCACCAGAATAACCGCCTGCCCAAAGGTTGACCAGTAGCTTCCTGTATCCTGCACCACAAGCCCCGTCACACACACGGCAGATGTCGCGGTAAACAGCGTTTCATTGAATGGCGTTACACACCCGGCTGTTGTGGAGATCGGCAGCATCAGCAGCAACGCTCCGAATAGAATGACCCCGGCAAAGCCAAGTATTATTATTTGAAAAGACGAAAGACGACGTTTTCGACGAATGTTCTCTTCCGGCATAAAGGCAGCTCCTTATTTCTGTTATCGTTATATTATACGGTCGGAGACTTTAAGGTTGGATAAGGGACATTTGCAGCGTATTAAGATTAAATAAAGATTGGGAGATTGCTTGTGCAATGCTTTTCTCCTGCCATGCGAAGTGCTGTGAACATTCGGTTACAAGCAAATAAACTCGTATAACAAGCAGTAACCTCTTGCATGTGTCAGGTGACCGTATGAATACAACGCCCTGCACCGATTCCTATTCCTGTCTGTGAATCTCCTTTTCCCGCCGCTTTTGATAATCCTCCAGGTATCGATCCAGATAAACCTTGTTAACGGTGGCCAGGATCGTGTTGCGAAGAAGATCCTTTGCATCGGACTGCGTCTTACCGATTCCATCTCTCGCCGGGGCTATACCGAACGCTGCACCGAGCATATTCTCAAATTCATCACAGAAATAGTCATAGGCGGTCTGAAGGGGATAGTTATCCTCCTGTATGCCGAACATCAATCGAAGCCCTTCAAGCTGGACAACGGGCTTGACTACGGCGATGAACAGGAGCCGCGCAAGGTGCTCCGCCGTGTATGACTTTTTTATGGGAGAGGAGATCAGTCCCTGCTTCACGTAATTGCTCACCATTGAACTTGTCAGCTCCGGCTCCCCCAACGGCGCAAGGTTTGTGTTGACATAGCGTACCACCTGCTCCAGATAAAGCCCGACATCCGGGATCTGTGCATACCGCGGTAAGCGAAAGCCCTCAATAGCCTCTATCATATTATTCACTCCTTTTCCATGCAGCCATTATACACGGGTATCTTCAATCTTTCAACGGTTTTTAAAATCTTTTTATCGGTTTTCTAAAAACCGTTGACGGAATGATAAAAACCTGATAGAATTTCGGTGTCGGCCTTCAAAGTCGGTTGAAATGTTTCTTGTTATTCGGAGGACACCCCATGAATCAGTTTCGTATCGTTGCAGACTCCAGCTGCGACCTTCTCACACTGGACGGAGCGGACTTCGTCAGTGTCCCGCTCTCAATACGCACTGACGCCGAGGAGTTTTACGATGACGCCAATCTTGATGTTGACGCGATGGTCAATATGCTCCGCGACACCAAAGGGCGTTCCTACAGTGCGTGTCCAAACATTGCAGACTGGGAAAGCGCATTCGGTGAGAGCGGCAATGTAATTGCATTTACCATTACGAGCGCTCTTTCAGGCAGTTATAATGCTGCATGCGTGGCAAAGAAGAATTGTGAGGAACGCAACCCGGCCCGGCGCATCTATGTTGTGGACTCTCTCTCCGCCGGGCCCGAAATCGTCCTTCTCATTGAAAGGGCTTTGTATGAGCTGCGCTGCCATGCGGACTTTGATAAAGCATGCGAAGCATTGAATACATATCAGGCCCACACGCACCTGCTTTTTGCACTGGAATCCATGCACAACCTTGCACAGAACGGCCGTGTCAGCAAGCTCGCCGCAACGATGGCAAGCGTCCTCGGGATCCGCGCCATCGGACAGGCCAGCGCTGAAGGTATGCTTGAGATGCTTGGAAAATGCCGTGGGGTTCGTAAAGTGCGGCAGTTTATGCTGAGCGAAATGGTGGAGTTTGGCTACAAGGGCGGGAAGGTTCGGATCGGGCATTGTCAGAATGCGGCGCTTGCGCTGGAGCTTTGCGCTGAGATCCGGCAGCGATTTCCGGCAGCAGACGTGAGAAGCTATCCACTGCGGGGACTGTGCAGCTATTACGCCGAGCGCGGCGGGATCATGCTGGGCTTTGAGTCATGAAAGCAGGCGCAACCAATGAAAAGGGAAGAGGCGCCGGAATCTTTCATCTGATCGTGCGCATTCTGACCCTGCCACCCATCGTCATCGGCATAACAGTGCTCCTGATGTATGTCCCGGCAAATCTTTTGACACTGCGGGAACTGCTCCTGTGCGAGTTGTTTTTGCTGCTCATTCCCATGGCTGCATATCCTATACGGGAGATATTCCACATTGGAAAGGATCGGAGAAAGGGACAGCGCAGCACGGCGCTGGTATGCAGTGCCATCGGATACCTGTGCGGGTTTCTCTGGTCAATACTGACCCCGTGCTCCTGGCTCGTCCACATTCTATTCCTCTCCTATGTCATTTCCATCGCAGCACTGCTGATTCTCAACGCCGTTTTCAAGCTGCGCGCAAGCGGCCATGCCTGCAGCACGACGGCGCCTGTGTTTCTGCTGACGTGGAAGTTGCATCCGCTTTTTATTATTCCGTCCGTGCTGCTGATCGCAGCGGTCTATCGATCCTCTTTGAAGCTATCACGCCACACCTTGCCGCAGCTCCTTATTGGCTCGGCAGTCAGTCTGCTCGCCTGTGGTATTTCACTGCTGATCTACGGACTCGGCTGATAGTTATGCAACCCAATAACCAAAAAATGCGCCGTACCACTGTTGCGCAATGTGGTATGGCGCATTTTCTGTGTAATTACTCCCAATCCTGTTTCTTTGGCTCACCCAACCGCCGCATCATATGGATTTTGCATCAGCCGGATCTCATACGGGTCGGTCCGAAGCATGACGACGGTATCTGAGTTTAGCCGGTTTTAATCTTCCATCTGGTTCCTCTTTCTTTCCTGATATATGGGGCAGAGTCTTTCTATAATGATCCGATGCCGGCGGAGCTGATAACCGTTCATCTCCACGATGGTTGTATCGATATCCACCTAACATCTAAAGAAACATTTGTTGCTGTACCGCACCACATATAGATCAGATGATGGCAAATGAAAAGTATTTCATCTGCGAAAATCAAACCTATATCAAATATCCTGCAAAATCCAAACAAGCGTGAATCAAAATTGGCCAGCCTATTGAGTTGCTCTTTTCGTATATCGCGGAGAACACCAGAGCTCCAACAATGCCACCACCGAGCTCACTAAGAATACCGGTAATTGGTCCACCCAGAACCATAAAATGTGAATATCCATGTGCAAATCCAAACACTAATCCGCCCAAGATGACGGATACTTTGAAATTAAATGCCTTTCGCAACTCTCGATGCAAATAACCTCGAAAAACAAATTCTTCTCCGCATCCAACAATAATTAAGTAAAACCAAAAGGCGTATACCCTCTCAGGCAGAATTATTGTTACCAATATGGCACAAACGCCAATAAGCCCCCAAGGTATCCATTTGGAAGGTGTCTCTGTTTTTCTGAAATCTGCACTGCGAAAATATGTTGTCGCAAAAGGAATTACAGCAGCAGCCTGAATAGCATCATACAATATGCGTCTTTTTATATTTGAATTTGTGAGATCTTGCAATACCACTAATGGTAAGATTTTGGCAAACGCAACCGCTATTAGCAAATACATCAACACGACAAACAGTGCAATTATAGATTTTTTATAATGTGCTTTCTTCAAGGATGAACCTCTCTTTTTCTACAACTCCATCAAGCAGATGAAGAAGGGAAATATCCGTGCGAAACACCGTTGGGGTATGCAGCAATCTCCACAATGTTATCGCAGCAACTATCGATCAGCTCCCTGTCGTGGGTGATCACGAGAATGGTTCTGCCGCGCCGCGCTTCGCTTTTCAGTTTTTCTGCGATCAGGCGCATGTTCCGCCCGTCAAGTCCGCTGGTAGGCTCATCGAGTATCAATATCCTGCGGCCGGAAAAGATGGCGCAGGCAATGGCAAGGCGCTGCTTCTGCCCGCCGGACAGGGCGGACGGATGCGCGTCCCTGCACTCGTAAAGCCCAAACTCTTTGAGCAGGTTCCTTGCATGGCTTTTGATTTCTTCTGTCAATTCGGTATTCAGCAGCAGCTCCTCCGCCACGCTTGCCGTAAAAAACTGCGTTGACGTGTCGTTGCCGCAGTAATAGATCTCCCTGCGCCGGACTGCGGCTCTTGCTTTTTTCCCATCTATCAGGATATGTCCCCTTGTCTGCTTTGTCAGCCCGCAGAGGATCTGCGCAAGGGTGGTTTTCCCCGCGCCGTTTTGCCCCGTTATGGCGGTCACTTTGCCTTCCGGAAAGGAGAGGGAAACATCATCGAAAATGACTTCTTTACGTATTCTTTTCGAGAGCCCTGCTGTCTTCAAGATGGCAGGGCTTTCGTCCAATACGGAGGGAGCGGGAAGGCTCTTTCCCTCGTGCGGAGAGCGCAGACCCATGCCCAAGATGTCTGCTTCCGGCAGAAGGAGCAAATTCTCCGGTGTATACTCGGCCTCTATTCTGCCGTCCCGTAGATATAAAAACCGGTCTGCGATCCCCATCAGCCAGTCGATCCGATGCTCCGCGATGAGCAGGGTAAAGCCTTGTTCCTTGAGCTGCCGAAGGGTCTGCGCAAGCTGCCTTGTCCCAGCAGCATCGAGGTTGGCCGTCGGCTCGTCGCACACAAAGACCTTTGGCTTCATGGCATATACGGACGCAATGGCCGCCCGCTGCTTTTCTCCGCTTGAGAGGACGTCAACTGCCCTGTCTTTCAAATGGGACAGCTTCAACGCCTCTATGGCGGCGTCCGTCCTCTCCCGTATCTCCCGGGCGGACAGGCCGTAATTCTCGCAGGGAAAGGCGACCTCTCCGGCAAGCTCGGAGGAAAAGAACTGGCTTTTAGGGTCCTGGAAAACGCTTCCCACCAAACGCCCGATCTCCCATGTGGAAAGCCTTGATATGTCCTTGCCGTCTATCCTCACGCTCCCGCTGAAAACTCCGGGATAGTAGGACGGCGCAAGCCCGTTGACAAGCCTTGTCACGGTGGTCTTGCCGCAGCCGGAAAGCCCCGTCAGCACGACGCATTCGCCGCTTTTTACCGAAAGGGAAATGTCCTGCACGCCTCTGTCTGAGTTTTCGTATTGAAAAGAAGCGCGTATAAGCTCGATCATGCCATGCTCCTTTCCAAAACCAAATAGGAAGCCGTGACCAGCGCACATGCGGCTGCCGCGATGTGATCCCGCGCCCCGATCCTTTTCTCATAATAGCTGCCGCGCACACCCGGGCGCTCCGCGCCCCTTGCAACGGCGGAAACGGAAAGCTGATCGGCAAGCTGCAACACCCGAAGGAGAAACGGAACCAGCACATACTCTATGCTCTGCACGGGATGCGCGAGCAGCTGCCCCGCCGCGGTAAGCCCTCGGTTTTTCATAGACCTGCCTACGCCTTTCAGCTCCGTCCGCATGGTAGGGAAGAAGCGAAAAACCACAAGAAGCCCGAGAATAAACGGGGTGGGCATACGGAGGCGGGATAAGAACGCGGAGAGCATCCCCGGCGGCGTGGTGATCAGATCCCATGACACCAGAAAAATTGGCGACAGATTCCAGAACATCAGAACATAAAATTCCGAAAATACCGGCATGTGCAGCCCGTGGAAGCGGATGCCGTACAGCAGCAGCGCCAGCAGCAGATAAAAGCAGCCATAGGACGCAGCAAGGCGGAAGTTCCGCTGTAAGACGAGATAAAGAAGCGCCCCGCCGGTCAGGATGCAGGTAAGCAGCACATTCCCGCCGATCGTTACTCCGGCAAAGACGCACAGCAGCGCCCACAGCTTGACCGGCACCGCAAAGGATGCCTCCGCTCTCATAGAACGCCGGCCTTCTGAAAATGCCTGCGGATCAGCCGACTGCCCACCATGCAGCCTAAAAAGCCCATCAGCGTCGTGAACAGCAGAATAAAGGCCAGCCAGCTGGGAGAGGTGTAGTAACGCACATAGGAATCGATGTAGCTCTGCTCCATGCCGCTTGCCAGCGCAAAATCGTAGTAGGTGTCCCAGAAGAACCAGATGGGCAGCAGATTGACCCCGTTGTACAGCAGGCTCGCCACCGTCCAGGCGGCGGTCAGCCGTTTCGGCTTTTGGCAGGAGCCTTCCTTCCAGAGAATCGCCTCGCAGAGGATTCCCACGAGAACATAATAAGGAAGCAAAAACCAGTTTCCCATCAGCAGGAAAATCACGCCAAGCAGCGTCATATAGATCAGCGTCACAAAACGCTTTCCGATCCGGCTGACCATGAGCATATAGACCGGCGCGCAGAGGAACATGGTGATCCCCACCGACAGCACCATGCTGACAAAGTCGTTGGCCATGCAGACCATGTTGACCACGAGCTGGATGACGATCAGCACCGCGGAGAGCAATACCGTTGTAATAACATCCTTAACCGTCCACTTTTTCTTTTTGTCCATAAATCCATTCCTCCGTTTTCTGTTAATTTATACTACTGTTAAGAATCCGAGCATCCACGCAGATATAATTTGCAATGCAAATAAAACAATCGTAAGGACCGATAGGGTCATTACTCTATCGTCAGTCTAAAATCACAGCAGTCTCCGCCCTGTCCGAGCGTCTTTGTCCGTCCCCATTTGAGCTTTGGATGCATATGCCCGTAGGCCTCGTCATCCGCGCGGCAAAAGCCGGCCACAATCTCCGGGCAGCCGTATTTCACACAGGTGTCCTGATAGGGGCAGGCCAGCATGTCGAAGCACATTTCCTCTTGCTCTGTTCGTATCCAATTAGCCCGAAAACCGCAGTCCTCTCCAAAGGAGCTTTTTGTCATTTTGGCAAAGAACCTCGGCACCAGCTTATACAGACCCGGTATCTTTATTACCCCTCGGATTTTTGAACCAACGCCCGCTGCCTGCTTTTCATAATATCTATTCAGAAAAGCCGCCGCTTCCTCGCGGGAGATTCCGTTTCCCGTCATGGCATCAAAGGTGGCGATGGCAGGATAGATGCGTTTCCTCGTATGCATATACATCTTTTTCGGCTCGTCGGCGTTTTCATCTACGATTTCCGCATAACGCCTCCATGCATCTTCTATGATCGCGTCTGTCTTTTCCGCGCCATACTGTTTTTCCATTGCAGATACCGCTCCGGTCAAGTATCTTTTGTCTAACCTTCTATCCATGTGCTTTCCCGCCTTTCAGCGTCCAGCCGATTGCCTGGCTGCGCATTCCCACAAAGCGCCTGTACAAGCCGTCTTCGCGCATCAGCTCCTTATGGTTTCCGCGTTGAACGATCCTGCCGTTCTCCAGCACGATGATTTGATCTGCCGCGCGCACGGTGGACAGACGATGGGCAATCATCAGGATCGTTTTGCCTTTTGTCAGCTCCCGGATGGCCTTTTGCAGCTCCTGCTCGTTTTCGGGATCCACGCTGGCTGTGGCTTCATCCAAAATGACGATGGGTGCGTCCTTCAGAATTGCCCTTGCAATGGAGATTCGCTGCTTTTCTCCGCCGGAGAGGCTGGAACCGCCTTCGCCGATCTTTGTCTGATAACCGTCGGGCAGCGTCATGATAAAGTCATGGCAGCAGGCTTTCTTTGCGACTGCTATGATTTCATCCTCGCTTGCGTCCGGTCTGCCAAACCGGATATTGTTCTCGACGGTGTCCTCAAAGAGATACACATTCTGAAATACGATGGCGAAATTCTTTAGAAGGCTGCCGCTGGTATATTCCCGCACATCCCGGCCGCCGAGCGTGATCTGTCCTTCCTTCACATCCCAGAAACGGGCAATCAGACCGACCAGCGTGGTTTTTCCGGCGCCGGAGGGACCAACAATGGCGCAGGAGCTTCCCTGGGGTACGCTTAAGCTGATTTGATGTAATACCTCCTTTTCCCCGTATCCAAAGGACATATTCTTCACTTCGATATTGAAATTTTCCGGCACAAGATCAGCCCCGTTTTCGTCCAGGGATGGAATGTCCATGATGTTATCCAGCCGGTCCAGGGAAGCCTCCACCGCGCGGGCGATGGAGGACATACTGCCTGCCACCTCCACGGCGGCATAGATCATGAAGCTGGACACGAGAAGCAGCAGGCACTTCTCCGGCGTGATGCTTCCTCCTGCCAAAAGATAGGGCGCAAAAACCAGAATAGCCGCCCGTGCGAGCTTGAATACCGTCTGATAGAGCGCCGTCATTTTGGAAAACGCCTTTTCAAGCACGATATTTGCCTCTTTGCTTTCCTCAATTGCGGCGTCAACTGCTTTTCCGGTGCGCTCCGCCAGCCCAAACGCCTTGACTACGCCCATGCCCTGCACATATTCCAAAACGGCAGTGACCAGGCCAGCCTGGGCTGCCTGACGGCGGGGCGCGTGTTTCCTGCCGACCTTGCCGATAAACGAATAAACAATGAGCGCCACGGCAAGTCCGGCCAAAGAGATCAGCCCGATCCGCCACTCATAGATCATAAGCCAAACGCCAATCACGATGGCGTGGATAAACCCGCCCGCCACATTTTCCATAATGGTAACGGACTGCTGCTCCAGATCACCAAGTGTGGTCGTCACCGCCGCAGTGATATCCCCGAGCCTGTTTTCATTGAAATAGCCCATAGGCGCCCTTTTCAGGCGTTCGCCGATCTCTATGCGTTTTTCCGACCCGAACGCGAAGCTGCCAAGAGTTCTGGCATTGGCAGAAAGATTGACAAATACAATTCGCCCTACAATGGAAACAATCATGATGCCAAGCGAAATCCAGATCGTGCTTTCAGGCATAACATCGCCGGAAAGCTGCTTCAGGATTCCTGTGAGCACCGTTAGAATGGCCATGATTGGGATCATCTCAAAGAATGAGCTGACAAGGTATGCAAGAAAAGAGCGGATAAGACGCTTCTTCTGTAAGCCCGAGAACAACAAAAGTCTTTGAAACAACCTTATCATCACGCCACCTCCTCTGCGGTATCTTTGCCCTGCATATGGGCTTTCCACAATTCCTTGTATAGATTGCTTGTTTCAAGAAGCTGCTCATGAGTTCCTTCCGCAGCGACATTTCCTTTATCCATGACAAGGATCTTGTCTGCTTTTGTAATGGTAGACAGCCGGTGCGCAATGACAATTAAATTTTTTCCTGCTACAAGCCCTGCAATGGATGCTTGAATAACGGCCTCATTTTCAGGATCGGTAAATGCTGTGGCCTCATCCAGCACCACGATCGGGCTGTTCTTTAGGATTGCCCTTGCAATGGCGATACGCTGCCTTTCCCCGCCAGAGAGGTGGCTTCCCGCATCGCCCGCCAGCGTATCATAGCCCTCCGGCAGAGCGGCGATGAAATCGTGACAGCTCGCTTTTTTTGCCGCTGCTTCGATCTCTGCGTCTGTGGACTCCGGTTTTCCGATGCGAATGTTTTCCCGGATAGACAGATGGAACAGGAAGTTATCCTGTGATACATATGAGACAAGCTCCATTATCTGAGGAAGAGGGATGTTCCGTACGTCCACGCCGCCAATACGGACGCCGCCGCTCTCCGCCTCCCAGAAGGAGGCGATGAGCCGTGCAATGGTAGATTTACCGGAGCCGGAGGGACCCACAATGGCCGTCATACCGTTTTTTGCGCAGTCAAAGGAAATTCCATGCAAAACCTCCGTCTCTTTGTATCGGAAGGTAACCTGATCAAAGGATACGTCGGCGTCCGCAAGGACAGCTCTCTCGGTCGGCCGCACAAGCTCCGGCTCATCCAGAAGATTCCCTACCTCTTTTACGGTGGAATCCACCATGGCCAGGCTGTCGGTGTACTGCAATGCCTGAATCAGTGGCTTTACGAGCCCAAGGGCGAGAATGATGCAGGTAATCAGCGTACTCGCCTCGACTCTTCCATTTATAAAGAGCCAGCTTCCCAGGGGCAGCACGCCCACGAGCGTTGCCGTCAGGATGGAAAGCCCCATCACATAGTAGCCGTTGGTCTGCTTGAACCATGTCGCTTTGGCTGCCTCGTTTTCCGCCACGGCGTCGGCGTATTTTTTATATGAGCGTTCACCCTGATTGAACGTCTTCACCACTTCGATACCGCCGATGTATTCCACCGTTGCGGCATCCATGTTTTTCCCGGCGGCAAGTACTCTGGCATATCTCTTCTCGTAATCCTTCATCATCCCCATATAGCAGAAGGCACCCACCGGAATCGTCACAAGAGATATCAGCGCGAGTCTCCAATCAAGGCTAAAGAGGTATACGAGCATTAGAATTGGGATTAGGATGTTGGCAGTGAGCTCCGGTACCATATGCGCCAGCGGAAGCTCCAGCTTTTCCACGGTGTCCACGATGATCGTTTTGAATTTCCCGGACGGCGTATCAAGGATCGTTCCCATGGGGACACGGGAGAGCTTCTCTGTTATCGCCATACGGATATTCCGCAGAATGATAAAGGCAGACTCATGGCTTTTCATTGTAGAAAAAGTTCCGAACCACACCTGCCCGAGATAGCCCGCAAAAGCAATCAATGCCAGAAACGCCAACTTGCTGAAAGCATAGTCTTCGTGGCAGATCATAATGATCCCGCGGGACACCGCAATGTAGGGGATCATGCCGCAAAGTGCCCCCAAAACCGCAAGTACAACGGAGCCGATCAGTTTCCCTTTGCACGGCTTCGCAAAATCCATCAGAATCGTCATCGCCGAGTTTTCTTTTCCCGCCATCATTCCTCACCTCGCAAAAGTCTTACAATCTTTTCTTTCTGCCCACCGGAAAGATCCTTCACGATTTCTCCGTCCCGGATGAACAGTATTCTTGTGCAAATCCGCATCATAAACTCAATATCATGTGTGATGATCAAAAGTACCTTGCCTTGCGTCGCAAGGCTTCGTGTCAAGATGCCAACCTCTTCCATGCTTTTCAGATCCAGTCCGCTGGTAGGTTCATCGAACACCAGCAGCTCCTTGCCGCAGATATCGCTCACCACAACCGCAAGGCGCTGCATCTGCCCGCCGGAAAGAGACAAGGGATGCCGTTCCTTATACGCCAGCAGATCCACCTTTTCTAATGTGCGGTCAATCTCGTCTTTGTTCGGAGCTTTTATGCCAAGCGCGCATTCTGCCGCCACGCTGTCGGTAAAGAGCTGGTGTCCCACATCCTGCATGACCATGTATGCCTTTTTCCGTCTCAACCGCCGGCTCATCGGTTTTCCAGCCCACAAAACAGTACCGGAGCCGTTCTTTTGCAATCCGCAGAGCATTCTGGCGAGGGTCGATTTCCCGGCGCCGTTGACGCCCGCAATGGCGATGATTTCTCCGCGGCTTGCCTGAAAAGAGATATCATTCAATACATTCCGGCCGCCGAGACGGACGCTGATTTTCTGAGCGGAAAGCAATCCATCGGCAGCGATTGTTTTCACACCGCCCGATTCGGATACCGACAGATCCCTGACACGCAGTCCCATTCTGCGAATATCTGCTTCAGGCAGCGCCTTGAACGCTGAAGTCTCCATGTCTGATGCAATCCGGCCATCCTGCATATAAACGACGCGATCCACAATGTCCATCAGATACCAGATGCGGTGCTCTGCGATCAGAATGGTCTTTCCTGATATTTTCGCGCGTTGGATCAAATCAGCCAATTCTCCGATGGCCTTCATGTCGAGATTCGATGATGGCTCGTCAAACACAAGGACATCGGGAGCCGAAGCATACACGCTGGAAAACGCAATCTTCTGCTTCTCGCCGCCGGACAGTTCAAAGATATTTCGACCCCGGAGCTCGCTAAGATGCAACTCCTCCGTAAGTTCATCTAATCGGGAGCGCAGAGCCTCTCGCGGAATGCCCCGATTTTCAAGCCCAAACACGATCTCGCTGTCCGTATCCGTATTGAAAAACTGCGTTCGAGGATTCTGAAAAACCGTCCCTACCGCATCCGATAGCGCAGCAATCTCTGTCTCCCAGGTATCCATACCGTTTACGTTCACCTGCCCCGAAAGATTGCCGTGGAAAAAATGGGGAATCAGTCCGTTTGCGAGCCGTGTAACTGTTGTTTTTCCACATCCGGATGGTCCGCAAAGCAGCACGCATTCGCCGGACCGAACAATAAGGTTCAAATCAAGGACTCCGCCGTTCCCGCTTTCAGCGTATGTAAAAGAGACATTTTGAAACGATATCATAATCAAAACACCCCTTTCATGCCCGCGTATACCATGCCGGCAACGACCGCCGCGTAAGCAATTACCACCAGCAAATCAGCAAACGAAAACGCGATTTCCTCTATACAGCTTCTTTCACCTGTGTGCTCAATGCCTCTTGTAATCGCTGCCTGCGTAATCTCGTCCGAAATTCTGGAAGCAGAAACAAGCAGGGGAACATAGACATGCTCCATCGTCTGTATAGGATGGCTAATCAGCCCAGCCGCGGACGCTGATATCCCTCGCAGCGCCATGGCATCCCGTATGGAGGCCCACTCTTCTCTCATGGTCGGGAAATAACGGAGCGTAACAGCAAGAGCAATCGTGAGTCCTTTCGACAATCGGAGCTTTGTGATCGCCGCAAGAAATTTACTTACGCTTGTCGTTGCAATCAGAAAGCTGCCCAGCATAAAACAGGGAAGAAGCTTGCGGATATACACTGCAAACATATAGACGATTCCGCCGAAAGTCACGGGCAGCCTCGGTACGATAAAAAGCTGGATCAGCAGAAGCGTGAGAAAAAAAGCTGCGTATTTCAGCGTCCTTTTCAGATTGCCGGAAACGCTCAGAAGTACAAGCGGAATCCCCGCAAGCACACATTCCACCGCGATGCTTTTATTCATAAAAACGGAAACGCTTGTGACCGCGAGAATCAGAAGCTTCGTCCGTGGGTCGAGTCTCATTTATACGACTCCTGCTTTTTCAAAGTGTTTTTTCATAAGCTTCTTTCCAATCAGTCCGCCGATGATCGCGCAGACAAGTGTCCCGATAATCATTGCGGGGATTGCCCACCAGGTAGCCCCAATCGAATGAATCACTCCTTCAAAGGAGGAGAAGTCACCTTTATTCTTCATAAAAGCATCAAACTGTGCGGGCATGACAAGCATTGGAATGTATGCCCCCATCGGCGCAAGCGCCATGACGCAGTAGGCAAGCAGGTTTTTCTTAAAGGATTTGAAATCAGCGGAAGCGCAGATAAAATCCGCGATCACGCCGAAAACCAGGAAGAATACGGACATCATCCAGAACATTCCCGTAACAAACAGCATAATCGCCGCGATTGCACCGAGAACGGAGAGAGCTCCCTTCTTCGGTATTTTTGCCACATAGAGCATGAAAACTGTCCCCGTAAAGAGCGCCACGATCATTGGCATAAACGGGAAAGTGACCGGCGTCATCTGCGCAACCCCGCCAATCACAAACGCCACCACAGCATAGATGAGCGAAAAGATGCCCACCGATATAAAGTCCCTTGTTTCCAGCTTCTTCGCATCTGTTTTAAGCATAATAAATGACCTCCAATTTTATATTGTTCAGTTAGAGTAGGCTAACTCGCGTGTAAAAAATTAAAGTGATTGTATGATTGTGTATTATTCCAGCCGGAGCAAGCCTTCCCAGCCAGAGTTGAAAAACTTTGCAAGCTCCTCAACATACCGCACAGCTTCTTCTTTGGGCATATCATGGACAATCGTCTCACATACCGCCGTAAAATAGGCGCTGGTAATCATGTGGTGAAGCTGCTTTGTCATTTTTCCGGAGAGCTTTCCTCTTTTGCGGAGAAGTGCGTAGTATTCCTCTGAGCACTCTACCTCCAGTTCCACAAGCTCCTCCAAAAAATTTGCATAGCGCGTACCTTCCGCCCGGCAGAGGATCAGCTTGAAGGCATCAAAATGGGCGTACATATATTCCACAAAGACGCGCAAATACTCATTGGACAGCTTCAGGCTGTCCTTCGTCTTTTCCTCGGAGATAAGATCGAAATGGGCGGACTGTGCGGCTTTGAACTGCTCCAGCAGTACCTTTGCTGCCTCGCCCACAAGATCTTCAAAAAGCGCGGCCTTATCCGGGTAATAGCCGTAGAAGGCGCCTTTCGTGAAGCCCGCCTCTGCGACGATTTTATTCAGAGATGCGTCCTTAAATCCTTTTTCCAGGAATTCTTTTTTCCCAACTTCGAGGATCTTCATTTGAGTCTCTGTACGTTCCATTGATGCCTCCCGATATACTGGTAGTATATACTGCTGGTATATTATAACCGAGCATATTGAGTTTGTCAATGAGGCTTGCGATTTTTCTGTTTGCCCAATTCAACACAGAGCCTCTCTGTTCACCTGTCTTGGATGCTTGCGCATATTCTTTTCAATACTCCAAGCATCGCCATACAGCGCAAGGCAGGAACACCGCAAGTGGTGTCCCTGCCTTTTCGGATAGGCTGTTTGGCAAACGCAAACCGCGCAAGCTGCCGCTAAAGTTCCCGTCAGCGGCGGGCATCATTTCTCACTCCGCCAACGCCTTGCCCAAGGCGCGGCAGGCTTCAAGCGCCGCGTCGTCGGGCGTTTCCGTGCAGATCACGCTCTCGCAAACGAGGTTCACCCCTGCGCTGTCGCAGTCACTCTCCCAACTGCCGCCGTGAACGAGCGTCATGGTTCTCTGCCAAGTAAGCCTCGGATGCAGACCGGCATTACTGATGTCGTCGATGCTTTACTTAATTCCCAGCAGCAATGTTGAGCCGCGAAGCATCAGGCGTTTGGCCTCCTTCGGTGTCATGAAGTTGCCGTCGGTCGTGTCGATCAGCTCCACACGCTCATAGCCCATGTCCCTGAGCTTTTGGGCAAATGCCTGCATATCGCCGTATCTACGGGGCGACATCAGGTCATGGATAGCAAATGTTCCGCCTTTTTTCAGCACACGCAGCGTTTCCAGCAGAAGCTGCTGCTTGTCCTTTCCCGTGATATTATGATAGACATAGTTGCTGGTCACCGCGTCGAAGCTCTCGTCGGGGAAATCCAGCTTTACGGCGTTCCCGCGTTGGAACGAAGCGTTCTTCACGCCCTTCGCAGCAGCGTTTTTTTCGCACAGCGGCAGACTGAAGGAGGCGTATTCCTTGCCCCAGCGGTCAATGCCGATCATTTTTCCCTGCGGATTGCGCTTTGCGCAGGCAATGGTAAGCGCGCCGCTGCCGCTGCCGATATCCAGCCCCACGCCGCCCTCCGGCAGCGTGATATGCTCCGCCGTGCCGTCAATGATCTGCTTTGAGAGCTTGCGTTCGCCGTCATAGGAAAAGCTCCGATAGGCATACACACACCACCCGCTGTACCTTGCACAGACGACAAAGGCGATGCCGAATACCACGCCCAGCACGATGCGCAGCTTTCCGCCCACACCGATGCCGAATGCGCCGAAAACGAGCAGCAGTGCAAGGGACAGCACCGTCTCCGCGATGAGCAAAAACAGCATTTCCTTGGGGATCCAGTTTTTGTAGTCAGGCTTCATTCTTGGGACTCCTTTCTTTTCTAACGGTCTTCATGCAAAAATCGCAGCGGTCGTCGCCGCGTCTCAGCGTTTTCGTTCGATGCCAGACGAGCTTCGGGTGCAGACCGGCGTAGCTGATGTCATCGCTGTCGCAAAAGCAACGGCACCTCCGCGCCTATCCCAGCGCCACATCCAGCGTCATCATGACGCTAAAGCCAGCGGCAAAGAAAATCGTGCCGATGTTGGAGTGCTTTCCCTGTGACATTTCCGGAATCAGCTCCTCCACCACCACATAGAGCATGGCGCCCGCCGCGAAGCTCAGAAAATACGGCAGCGCCGGGATCACCAGCTGCGCTGCAAGAATCGTCAGCACCGCGCCGATAGGCTCCACCACGCCGGAGAGCACGCCGCCGAGAAATGCCCTGCCCTTGCTTTCCCCCTCCGCCCGCAGCGGCATAGAGATGATCGCTCCCTCGGGGAAATTCTGAATGGCGATGCCAAGGGACAGCACAAGTGCGCTGGCCGCCGTGATCTGTGCGTTTCCCGCAAGGAAGCCCGCGTACATCACGCCGACTGCCATTCCCTCCGGAATGTTATGCAGGGTCACTGCCAGCACCATCATGGTGGTGCGGCCCAGCCTGCTTTTCGGTCCCTCCGCCTGATTGCTTCCCACATGAAGGTGGGGAATCAGATGGTCGAGCAAAAGCAAAAACAGCACGCCGACCCAGAAGCCGATAAAGGCAGGGAGGAAGGACAGCTTGCCCATGCCCTCCGACTGCTCAATGGCGGGGATCAGCAGGCTCCAGATCGACGCCGCCACCATCACCCCGGCGGCAAAGCCCGTAAGGGCGCGCTGCACCGAAACACCGAGTGATTTTTTCATAAAGAACACGCAGGCCGAGCCCAGTGTTGTACCCAAGAAAGGGATCATGATTCCAAGAAAGGTTTCCATTCGTCTCACCGCCTTTGTATTGCAGTATTATTTGTTTCTCCTGAATCCCGCCGCGTCCCGGTATTCAGGATGCGCCTTCAGATACGGGTCTTTGTCGCCGCAGATAGTGTAGTCGCATCGGCAGCCGTCCACGCAGGTAGTCGTCCGCACCAGTCTTGCGTGGAGCAGCTCCATGGAAGCATAGTCCACATTGCACAGGGCGGGCATGATATCCGTAAGGCCGTGCCGGATAGCGAACTCTGCTGCCGGACACGACGTAAATTCATAATAGATGGGCTTGCCGGTTTCATAAGGCGCAACCGACATCTCGTAATCGTGCCATTTGTCGCAGCCGCT
>ERZ857693.2682-NODE-2682-length-16748-cov-15.500030_pt1 | contig 16748 bp, 12 predicted proteins | sample MGYA00519765_ERZ857693 | MGnify/ENA primary metagenome ERZ857693 (study PRJEB31778, sample SAMEA3449354) | human gut metagenome | biome: human gut; feature: human-associated habitat; material: faeces | place: United Kingdom | collected 2010/2012 ... | reverse complement strand
TAAGACGTCGCCCTCTCACGGCGAAAACAGGGGTTCGATTCCCCTACGAACTGCTAAAAGCTGAAATCATTATGATTTCAGCTTTTTTGTGTTTTCATGCCATAGTGTGTGAAGCGGTGCTACACATTCTCCGCAATCTTCGTAACTCCCACATATATCTGTGAAATTTTATACCACGTTTTATAGTCGGTGACTCCGGTAACCGGAAGATTGAATATCTGCTGGAACTTTCTCACAGCATCAGCGGTGTTCTGACCATATACGCCATCGACGGTTACGGTACCGATGGCAGGATAGTTGAGTGCGATCCTGGCGAGCTGTCTCTGGAGCTGGGAGACCTTGTCACCGCTTGAGCCGATGGTCAGCTCGTAGCCCGGATAAGAAGAAGGTATACCGGATATAGTCTCCGAGGTGTTGATGTATATTGTATCCCCATAATAGTATCTGAGAATCTGGATGGCGGTAAGACCGTCGTCTGCCAGGGATTTTGATCCCCACTGTGTCATCCAGCCCGGACAGGATACACGTCTGCCGTCGCAGTATTGGGTGAACAGTGGCTGTGTAACGTTGGGCTTTGAGAGATAGTTGGCGAACATCTCATCGACGATCTGGGAGACATTTTCAAATATGGTTGCATTGTAGACCCACTTCTGGTCGAACGCAGTATTGCTCGTGATAGTAAAGTCGTATCCTTTTCCCCTATACCACTCGGTATAGACTCTATTAAGGGTAAATGACTGTATCGCCAGTACATTTGCACGGATGGCTGCATCAGGCCAGGTGGAATATATCTCGTTGCAGGCAACATTCTTTATGTAATCCTTATATGGAACATAGTAGTCCCTGGCGGTGGAGTCCGCCGGGGCGCCGTCATGGACAACTATGGTCTCAGGTACAACGACGCGGCTCAACACTATGCCGCCTGATGGATTCACCGGTTTTATCATGTCCTCGGCGATCTTGGGTGGATACTGCTCCCAGAGGGTGTGGGCGTCGAGAACGGTAGGGTTCGTATCGCTTCCATCGGATGGCGTCAGCTCTATGTTCTGGATCCCGTTCTCACCGGAGAATATCTGAACCCCGGAGATGAAGCGCTCGTTGTATCCGGGAGCGTTCACAAGCACGTTGTATTCCGAGTATGGCTGGTTGTCGCCAGGCTCCAGACTGTAGGCGACATCGGGGGCGGGAAGCTCTTCGTCGATGACGATACCATTTTCATCGGTGACAAATTCCTCTGAGGTGGAATCGGGTATTCCCGTAGGGCTTATGTATACGGAAGCACCCTCGACGGGAAAGAAATTGTTGTTCGTTATCTGAATTTTTAGTGAACCAACGTTATTTGTAATTGCCATTTCTTAATTCCTCATTTATAATTTGCTGTGAAAGTTTTTTAAGCAGCTTTCACAGTAAGTATATGACTAGATTTATAGAATATTCGGAGGAGATAAGATATGGCATACTTTCCAATGTACATCGATCTTGAGGGCAAGAAAGTAATAGTTGTAGGTGGAGGTAAGGCAGCACTTAGAAAGATCAATTCGCTGCTGTATTTCGGAGCGAAGATAGCGGTCATTGCGCCGAAGGTGTGCGATGATATAAAAGCGATAAAGGGAATAAATGTACATGAGAGCAACGTGGCACTTGACATACTGCAGAATGCAGACATTGTTGTGGCGGCAACCAGGCGCCCGGAGATCAATGCCAAGATAGGTACATATTGTAATGACAGGGGCATCATGGTAAATGTGGCTGATAACAAGGAGCTCAGCAGCTTCCTGTTTCCAGGCGTTATCGTCCGCGGAGATCTTGTGGTGGGAGTCACAACAGGCGGCAACAGCCAGGCGGTATCCAAGCAGATCAGGAATATGATAGACAGGATGCTTCCAGAGGAGTACGAGGCGCTCACAAGAAAGATGGGAGCGTACACAGAGCTTGCAAATGTCAACATCAAGAGCACGGCACTTAGGGAGGAAGCACTGGATGAACTCGTCAAGGTTGCACTGTCCAACAAATGCGTTCTTGACGACAAGAAGGCGAACAAGGTGCTTGACAAATATTACCGTGAGGACGCAGCCAGAAGAAACGCATAAATATTTGTTAATATTTGTACTTGAATTATTTGATAATTATGATACAATAAGTAAGATTGTTATAGATTACAGCATGAGAGTGGGCCTTGGCCCACTCTCAATTGTTGTGGGGATAATATTTTACAGAAAGGTGGTCGTATTTACGAAGAGAGCGGATATTGAAGCAAAGACGGAGGCACTTGTGATGCCGATCATTGAGGCGAACAATCTGGAGCTTGTTGATGTGGAGTACGTCAAGGAAGGCAGTGATTATTACCTCAGAGTGTATGCGGACAAGGAAGGTGGCATCACGATCGGTGATTGCGAGATAGTGAACAGAGCACTTGGAGACCTGCTTGACCAGGATGATTATATAGGAGATGCCTATATACTGGAGGTCAGCTCACCGGGGCTTACGAGACCACTGAAGAAAGAGAAGGATTTCAAGAGAAGCATAGGTAAGGTCGTGGAGATCAAGACATTTGCCAAGGTGAATGGTGCAAAGGAATTCGAGGGTGTGCTCAAGGCATATGATGAGAATACAGTTACCATTGAGCTTGAGGATGAGACAGAGATAACGATAACGAGAAAAGATATTTCCATGATACGATTAGCATTTATATATTAGGAGGATAAAAAGGTGTCAGAGATCATTGAAGCATTGAATCAGCTTGAGAAGGAGAGAAACATTAGCAAGGATGTTCTGCTTGAGGCTATAGAGAGATCACTCAAGACAGCCTGCAAGAAGGATTTCAATACAGACGAGAACATTACAGTTTCACTGGACAGAGAGACTGGTGAGTGCCATGTATATGCAGCCAAAGAGGTTGTTGAGGAAGTTGAGAATCCTGCATGCCAGATAACACTGGAGCAGGCCAAGATGATAAGCAGCAAGTACGAGATAGGTGATACAGTAAATATAGAGATCACAACCAAGAACTTTGGAAGAATCGCAGCACAGCGTGCGAGAAATGTCATCGTTCAGGCGATCAACGAGAACGAGAGAGCAGCTATATACGATCACTTCCATATGAAGGAGAAGGATATCGTAACAGGAATCGTTCAGAGACAGGTTGGAGACAGCGTGAATGTGAGCCTTGATGACAAGACAGAGGCACTCTTAAAGCCGTCAGAGATGATCGAGGGAGAGAGATACGAGAGAGGCGACAGAATAAAGCTTTATATCACAGAAGTCAAGAAGACAAACAGAGGACCAAGGATCACTGTATCAAGAACTCATCCAGAGCTCGTCAAGAGACTTTTTGAGAAGGAAGTAACAGAGATCGCAGACGGAACAGTTGAGATCAAGAGCTTCTGCAGAGAGGCAGGATCAAGATCTAAGATCGCAGTATGGTCAAACGATGAGAACGTCGATGCAGTTGGAGCATGCGTAGGAATCAATGGTGACAGAGTAAATGCTGTCGTTGCAGATCTGAACGGTGAAAAGATCGACATCATTCCTTGGAGTGAGAACCCTGCTGAGTTTATTTACAATGCGCTCAGTCCTTCAGATGTTGAGGACGTATCAGTTGATCTTGATGAGAAGACAGCATTTGTCGTAGTACCTGATACACAGCTTTCACTTGCAATCGGTAAGAAGGGTCAGAATGCCCGCCTTGCAGCCAAGCTGACAGGATACAAGATCGATATTAAGAGCCATTCAAAGGCCGAGGAGATGGGTTACTTTGATGAGCAGCCAGAGGATGAGAACTTTGATCCTTATAACGAAGATGAATATTATGATGAAGTAAGCGAAGATAAAGATGCCGATGCTACTTCATTTGACATAGATGAAACAGTAGACACAAACGACGAAGAGTAATCATTTGCATTGATGTAGTGGCACATGATAGAGAATAGGGAGTGATGAGATGGCAAAGAAGGTACCTCTGAGGCAATGCCTTGGATGCCGTGAGATGATGCCGAAGAGTGAGCTGATAAGGATAGTCCGAAGCAATGACGGGCAGTTCGCAGTTGATGCAACCGGCAAGCTCAACGGAAGAGGCGCTTATATATGCAAGAGATCCGAGTGCCTTAAGAAGGCGGTTGGAAGCAAAGCACTTGAGAAGGCTTTCAAGGTCAGCATACCTGCTGAGGTGTATGAACAATTAGACAAGGAGCTGCGTGACATTGAAGAATAACAAGATCTACTCGTTAATTTCTCTGTGTGCCAGAGCTAGAAGGCTGTGCAGTGGCAATTTCTCAGTAGAGAAAGCAGTTAAGAATCAGAGCGCGTACGTGGTCATTGTGGCGAAGGACGCTTCTGACAATACGAAGAAACTTTTCGACCAGAAATGTAATTATTATGGGATTCCTTATTATGAGTACGGGACAAAGGATGAGCTTGGCAAGTACAGTGGCAATGAGATGAGAACATCCATTGCGATACTTGACGAGGGATTCGGGAATCAGATCATAAAGTACATGAATGTAAATGAAAACATGGAGGTGTAACATTTGGCTAAAATCAGAGTACACGAATTATCAAAACAGTTAAACATTTCAAATAAAGATATCATAGATACACTTGGCGCCAAGGGAATAGAGATCAAGAGTCATATGTCCAATCTGGACGATTCGATGGTTGGAATAATTAAAGCTAAGTTTGGAGCAAAGACTGCGCCAAAGGCCGAGGCTCCAAAGGCTGAGACCCCAAAGCCTGCAGCACCAAAGCAGGAGGCTCCAAAGGCAGCGCCTAAGGCAGAGCAGCCAAAGCCTGAGACAGCAAAGCCTGCTGCAGCGCCAAAGGCGGACGCGCAGAAGCAGAATCCTTCAAGGGATGACAATTCAGCAGCCAGACAGGGTTCTGGCAATCATGTAAGATTTGCCAGGGAGGACAGAAACGGCGGCAAGATGAATAACAACGGTAACAGAGTCAGATTTAACAACGACAGACAGGGCGGTTCAGACAGAGCCAGATTCAGCAACGACAGGAACCAGGGCGACAGAAATCAGGGTGACAGACCAAGATTCGGCAGAGATGGCCAGGGCGACAGAAATCAGAGTGACAGACCAAGAGTAGGCAGAGACGGTCAGGGCGACAGACCAAGGTTTAACAGAGATGGCGACAGAAACCAGGGTGACAGACCAAGATTTAACAGAGACGGCCAGAATGACAGACCAAGGTTTAACAGAGATGGTGATAGAAACCAGAGTGACAGACCAAGATTTAACAGGGACGGCCAGGGTGACAGACCAAGGTTTAACAGAGACGGAGACAGAAACCAGGGTGGCGGACGCTTCGGCAATGGAGATAGAAACCAGGGCGGAAGAGGCTTTAACAGAGATGGTGGCAACCGTTTCAGCAACCGTATCAATATGCCATTTGGCAAGGATGACGAGGATGACAGCCCAGCTCAGAAGAGAGCACCATTCAAGAGAGACCGCAAGGACTTCGATGCGAAGGAGATGCCGGGTAAGGATTTAAAGAGCCAGAACAGAGATAACTACAACAGAGATAAGAACAAGCCACGTAAGGGCAACAGAAGATCACCTGAGGAGGTCGAGGCTGATATCAGCAGACTTGCGAAGAATGTGAAGAACAAGCCACAGAAGAAGCAGCAGGCACCACAGGAGGATCCGGATGCAATCAGAACCATCACACTTCCTGAAGTTGTAACACTCAAGGAGCTGGCTGATGCGGTAAAGACCCCTGTAACAGCACTTATCAAGAAGCTGTTCCTCGCAGGTAAGATGGTCAATGTGAACTCAGAGCTTCCATTTGACGAGGCTTCAGAGATCGCACTTGAGTACAACTGCATAGCTGAGGAAGAGGAGAAAGTTGATGTGATCGAGGAGCTCCTTAAGGAGGATGAAGAGGACGAGAAGGATATGGTTTCAAGACCTCCTGTAGTCTGCGTTATGGGTCATGTTGATCATGGTAAGACATCACTTCTTGATGCCATCAGACAGACAAAGGTAACATCAGGTGAGGCTGGTGGAATCACACAGGCCATCGGTGCATCAGTTGTCGATGTAAATGGCCAGACTATAACATTCCTTGATACTCCTGGACATGAGGCGTTCACAGCAATGCGTATGCGTGGTGCACAGAGTACAGATATCGCTATCCTTGTTGTAGCTGCCGATGATGGTGTTATGCCACAGACAATCGAGGCTATCAACCATGCAAAGGCTGCTGGGATTGAGATCATAGTAGCGATCAACAAGATCGATAAGGAAAGTGCCAATATAGAGAGAGTTAAGCAGGAGCTTACAGAGTATGAGCTTATCCCAGAGGATTGGGGTGGTTCAACAATATTCTGTCCTGTATCTGCACATACTAAGGAAGGTATTGACAATCTCCTTGAGATGATCCTCCTCACAGCGGATGTGCTTGAACTTAAGGCAAATCCTAACAGAAAGGCAAGAGGTATCGTCATCGAGGCTGAGCTTGACAAGGGACGTGGACCTGTTGCAACAATGCTTGTACAGAAGGGAACACTCCATGTTGGAGATTACATCGCTGTCGGAGCGTCACATGGTAAGGTACGTGCCATGACCAACTCAAGAGGTGAGAGAGTTACAGAGGCTCTTCCATCAACACCTGTACAGATCCAGGGTCTCAACACAGTTCCTGATGCAGGCGAGATATTCATGGCAGTTGACAATGAGAAGGAAGCAAGAACCATATCAGAGACATATATCTCGCAGGGTAAGGAGAAGCTTCTTGCAGATACAAAGCAGAGAATGTCACTTGACGATCTGTACAGCCAGATCCAGGCCGGCAACCTCAAGGAGCTCAAGATCATCATCAAGGCAGATGTACAGGGTTCAGTTGAGGCCGTTAAGCAGAGTCTCTTAAAACTCTCAAATGACGAGGTCGTTATCAAGTGCATACATGCAGGTGTAGGTGCTATCAACGAGTCAGATATAATTCTTGCATCAGCATCAAATGCCATCGTAATCGGTTTCAATATCAGACCGGATGCGAGAGCAAAGGATATGGCTGACAGCGAGGGGGTAGATGTTCGTCTGTACAGAGTCATTTACAATGCAATAGAGGATATTGATTCAGCAATGAAGGGTATGCTTGATCCTATATATGAGGAGAAGGTCATCGGACACGCAGAGATCAGACAGACATACAAGGCTTCTGGTATCGGTGTCATTGCTGGTTCATATGTTCTCGACGGAACAATCAACAGAAACTGCAGCGTAAGGATTACCAGAGAGGGCAATCTTATATTTGAAGGAAAGCTTGCTTCACTCAAGAGATTCAAGGATGATGTCAAGGAAGTTAAGTCCGGCTTTGAGTGTGGTATGGTATTCGAGAACTTCCAGGACGTTGCAGAGGAAGATCAGATAGAGGCATACGAGATGGTAGAGGTGCCTAGAAAGTAGTAATAGATATGAGAAAAAACAGTGTAAAGAATAACAGGATCAACGGTGAGGTCCAGAGAGAACTCAGCAGGATCATCAGCCGTGAGATCAAGGATCCAAGAATATCACCTATGACTTCGGTCGTTGATGTGGTTGTCACACCTGATCTCAAGTTCTGTAAGGCATATATCAGTGTCCTGGGTGACCAGGATGCTGTTGATTCCACATTTGCAGGGTTGAACAGCGCAATGGGATATATCAGAAGAGAGCTTGCTCATTCTGTAAATCTGCGCAATACACCGGAGATAACATTTATCATGGACCAGTCCATAGAGTATGGTGTCAGTATGTCCCACAAGATAGATGAGGCTCTCGGAAAGCATGGCGATGCTGACGAGAGTACAGATGAAAACTCAGAGAGTGAAGATGAGTTTGAAGAGTAGGATATAATATGAGAATTTAAAAGGAGGTATATCATGAACGATCTTATAAGGGAGATAGAGAACGCAGACAGCATAGCCATAACAGGACATATCAATCCTGATGGTGACTGTATAGGTTCAACACTTGGAATGTATAACTATATTACAAGCAATTACCCTGACAAGAGGGTTCAGGTATATCTTCAGGAATTCCCGGATGTATTCATGTTCCTGAATGGTGCATCTACTGTAAAGCATGAGGCAGATGACGAGACCTATGATCTGTTTATGTCGCTTGACTGCGGAGATATGGACAGATTCACACCATTTGTCAGATATTATGAGACTGCGAAGAGAACTCTTTGCATAGACCACCATGTGTCTAACAAAGGCTTTGGTGATGTGTGCTATGTGGAAAGTGATGCATGCTCCGCTGCGGAGGCTATATTCAAGCTCCTGGATGAGAAAAAGATCAACCAGCAGTGCGCAGAGTGTCTGTATACCGGTATAGTCCACGACACAGGAGTGTTTAAGCACAGCAATACCACCAGAGAGTCCATGACCATAGCGGGAATCCTGATAGAGAAGGGAGCGAGACCAAGCTTTGTCATAGATGAGACATTTTACAAGAAGACGCTCACACAGAATAAGCTTCTGGGCTATGCGCTTCTCAACATGAAGCAGTTTGCAGATGGAAAGATAACCCATACACTTCTGACAAAGGAGGACTTTGACAGATTTGGTGCCAGCAAGATGGATACGGATGGAATCGTGGATCAGCTCAGACTGACATCAGGTACTGAGGTTGCTTTCTTCATGTATCAGGCTGGTGAGGATAATTACAAGATATCCCTCAGGGCAAATGATATCGTGAACGTGAGTGAGATCGCGTGCAGCCACGGCGGTGGCGGCCATGTGAAGGCTGCGGGATGCAATATGTCAGGTGATCCGGAAAAGATAGTTGCGGAGATAGTTGCGGATATAGAGAAACAGCTTGGCTGATAAATTGCAGAAAAGATGCGATCTGGAACAGGTACTGATACAGCGGACTGATGTAAAAGACTTTGGATTGGATTTGAAATAGTTATGATAGATGGATTTATCAATATATATAAGGAGCAGGGGTTCACGTCATTTGATGTGGTGGCAAAGCTCCGTGGTATATTAAAACAGAAAAAGATAGGTCATACCGGAACTCTCGATCCCATGGCGGAGGGAGTTCTTCTTGTGTGTCTGGGAAGTGCTACGAAGATGTGCGACCTGCTCACTGAGAAGAACAAGACATACACATGTACCATGCTTCTCGGAAAGACAAGTGACACCGAAGACGTGACAGGAGTCATGACAGACGTGACAGATGTATATCCTGATGAGAAGACAGTCAGGGCTGCGGTGATGAGTTTTGTAGGCGATTACATGCAGATCCCACCGATGTATTCAGCCATCAAGGTGAATGGTAAGAAGCTCTATGAACTGGCAAGAGCCGGACAGGTCATTGAGAGGGATCCGAGACCGGTCACGATACATGGGATTACTATACAGTCAGTAGAACTCCCGAGAGTGACATTTGATGTGAGCTGTTCCAAGGGAACATACATCAGAAGCCTGTGCAGGGATATAGGAGAAAAGCTTGGCTGCGGTGCTGTGATGGAGAAGCTTGTCAGAACCGAGGTGAAGGGCTTTACTATAGAAGAAAGTCTGACGCTTGATGAGGTGGAGAAGGCAAGGGATGACGGGACACTCATGCAGCATATATTAACAACGGATAAGCTCATGCCGGGTATACCGGAGCTTCATATAGCTGAGAAGGGTGTTAAGCTTCTGGCAAATGGAAATAAGCTCAGTGCGGATGCATTTGCCGAGAATAAGATACACAGGGATACCTATGTCAAGGTGTTCGATGAGAATGGAAGATTTGCGGCACTGTATGAATACAGCGATGAGAAGAGGCAGTATGTGCCATTTAAGATGTTTCCGGTGAGTAATTAAGGACAGACAGTTATGATTCATATAAAGGACACGAAGAAGGTAAAACTGAATAGCACAGAGCGCACGGCGGTTGCCCTGGGCAAGTTTGATGGTATCCATCAGGGACACATGCTGTTGATAGAGCAGGTGTTGAAGCTTCAGAGACAGGGATATATGGGCGTTGTGTTCACATTTGACATGAGGGAGAATCATGTGTTTGATGTGAGCAATATGAAGACCATATACACATCTGACGAGAAGGCACAGGTGGTATCGGATACCGGAGTTGACGTCCTGGTTGAATATCCGTTTGACGATGCATTTGCGGCTACAGAGCCGAAGGCGTTCATCAGAGATGTTCTGGTGGACATGATGCGGGCCGGATATGTCGTGGTTGGAAGCGATTACAGATTCGGCAGAGACAGAAAGGGCGATGTGGATACCCTCAGAAGCTATGCGGACGAGTATGGATATAAGGTCATAGTCATAGACAAGCTGGAACAGGATGACGAGGTGGTCAGCTCAACTGTCATCAGGAAGAATATTTCTGAGGGAGATGTGAGGTCGGTCATTCCGATGCTCGGCAGACCGTACAGTATGACAGGTGAAGTGGTGTCCGGTAAACAGCTTGGAAGGACAATAGGAATACCGACTGCGAATATGCTGCCGGAGGAGCGCAAGCTGTACCCGCCGGCTGGTGTGTATGCTTCAAGGATCAGGATAATCCGGGGGAAGCATACGGGACATGAGGATCCTTTCAGAGTCTATATGGGAATCACCAACATAGGAGACAATCCTACAGTCAACGACAAGGGAAATATCACCATAGAGACGAATATCTTCGGCTTTGACAGGAACATATATGGACAGGTCATCAAGGTGGAGCTTATCGAGCAGATCCGAGGTGAGAAGAAATTTGGAAGCCTGGATGAGCTCAAGGCCCAGATGGCAAATGACATAGAAACTTCAAAAAGAATACTTGCTAATAAAGTATTGGTAAAATAGCACAGAAAACATTGGTAATTATGCGCATAAATAATGACGGATTATTGGGTCGCATGAAGATGTTTTCTGTGCTATATTTTTAATAATAGGGTATTTTTTAGGAGGAAAAAGGAAGTACAAGGAGGAAAAGTAAAATGAGAAAGAAAGCAGCGAGCAGGATCCTGGCATATGTTCTCACCTTATGCATGATCATCGGCAGTATAACCTGGCCGGAGATCACAGCTAAGGCGGAGAGCATCACAAAGGATCTGAAACCGGACACCGGCTGGAAGACGGTGACTGCGGCAACAGATGAGTGGAGTGATTATGGAAAGGCGGAGATCAGATTTTCGCCTTCATCAGATCTGGCATCCATGAAGGCTATTGCGGATGCGGGATACAAGACGCTCAAGATCACATATGCGGTTGACATATTTACCGCTGCAAGTGGACAGAATGCGGGAGTTATGCCATTTGCATCATATGGATCTTCATGGTCGAATAATGACAAGTGGATAGATCTGTCCAAGAGTGGTCAGTTTGAGACCGTACTTGATCTGTCATCTATCAGCACAACCAGCACGGAGAAGGTGGCATTTGGAATACAGGTTGCCAATCTTCAGGAGAACAGCACGATCAAGTTCAGAATCGTGTCAGCGGTTCTCTCAGGAACAAAGAGCACCTCTGGTGGCGCATCAGGGGAGTCAGGCGGTTCAGGCGACAGCGGATCAGGCAGTGCGGACCTTGATTCAATTGGAAACACAAGTTCAAGCGTAACCGCAAGTCTTGCTGATGGAGATGGAACAGCCAAGGGAGACGGCTACTACGAGACAGAGATAACGATAAATAACAAGAGCAATTCATACATAGCAGACTGGATAGCGGTGGCTGATGTGAGTGGCTCTGTAACTGCAGTTAAGGATTACAGCAGCTGGTCAGCCCTCAAGGGTGTATTCAGTGATGGAAAGCTGTACATATATCCAAACACATCCAAGAAGTCAGGTGCAGTAAATGCAGGTTCGAGCGTGAGCTATTCAAAGCTTGGCTACACAGGTACGGCAAACGGTGTGTCTATAACAGGTGTCAAGGTGTACTACAGCTCACAGTCAGGTGCATTTGACTCATTTATCGGTTCACTTTCATCATCATCTGGCGGAGCCGGGGACAATACAGGTGAGATCAATACGGATGTTGAGTACAACTATGCGAAGCTTCTTCAGGAGTCACTGTATCTTTATGATGCGAATATGTGCGGAAGTGATGTATCTGCAAAGAGTGAGTTTTCTTGGAGATCAAACTGCCATACTGAGGATGCAAAAACAACATATAATGGAAAGACTGTGGATGTCAGCGGTGGATACCATGATGCGGGAGATCATGCCAAGTTTGGTTTGCCACAGGCATATTCGGCTACAGTTCTAGGACTTGCGCACATGGAGTTTGCCGAGGCATTTGCGGATACTGCTACAGAGGCACACTATAAGAGGATCATGGACAGATTCGTTGCTTATTTCGAGAGATGCACAGTCCTTGGAAGTGATGGCTCGGTTCAGGCTTTCTGTTATCAGGTCGGTGATGGAAATGTCGATCATGGATACTGGGGAGCTCCGGAAAAGCAGTCATCAAGAAGTGGACAGGCAACATTCACATCTGATTCGGATACGTGTACAGATATCGTTTCAGAGACAGCGGCGGCACTTGCGGCATATTATATAAATTACAAGGATAAGAAAGCGCTTTCCTATGCGGAGAAGCTTTTCACATATGCGGATACTAAGGCTAAGAAGAACAGCTCGGGTCCGGCATCAAGTTTCTATAGCTCAGATTCATGGGAAGATGACTATGCCCTTGCGGCGGCTCTTCTGTACAAGGCTACAGGTAAATCGGCATATGCAACAAAATACAATAATGTATACGGTGGCAGAACAAATCCTAACTGGGCTCTTTGCTGGAACAATGTGGCTCAGGCGGCTCTGCTTTACAGTCCTAACTCATCAAAGAAGAGTGTGTTTGTAGAGAACCAGTCAGGACTTATAGCGAGCAAGACACAGTCAGGAGATAACAACTTCTGTCTGATAGATAGCTGGGGATCGGCGAGATATAACACCGCTCATCAGATGACAGGTCTCATGTATGACACGATATATGGAAAGACTGATTATTCATCATGGGCAAATGGTCAGATGAAGTACATACTTGGCAACAATGCTGGTTCAAAGTGTTTCGTTGTAGGTTACAACAAGTATTCATCAAAGTACCCTCATCACAGAGCCTCAAGCGGATATCAGGGTTCTGTAACTGGAAATGCATATACAAAGCAGGCACATGTACTAGTCGGCGCTTTGGTTGGCGGTCCGGCGGGTTCGAGTACATCCTATGTAGATAGCTCAGAAGATTATAACCAGAACGAGGTTGCACTGGACTATAATGCAAGCCTTGTGGGTGCAGCAGCCGGACTTTATCTGTATGTAAAGAACAGCGGAACAGATGAGGAGAAGGCAGCACAGAAGGTAGTTCCAAAGAGCGAGGTGTCGTCAGAGCTCAGGACGATAAGCGGGGAGTCAGGTGGAAATGTCACCACTGAGACTACAACAAAGACAACTACCACAGAGAAGGCAACAAAGAATCCTTCATCTGGATCCAGCACGGGTTCGACAGGATCAACAACAGGTTCATCAACAGAAAAGACTACAGAGTCTTCTACGGAAACTCAGGTTATACCAGTCAAAGGAATCACATTTGACCAAACGGCACTTACTATGAAGGTAGGTGAGAGTGGACAGATAAAAGCCACAGTCACACCAGCGGATGCGACAGACAGCTCACTCGTGTGGACAAGCTCTGACAGGACAAAGGTATCAGTTCAGAATGGCAAGATAACGGCACTTACAGCTGGAACGGCCACCATCACCGCAAAGGCAAAGGATGGTTCAGGCGTTAAGGCTGTGTGCAAAGTCATGGTTCTTGAGCCGGGAAAACTGTCATGCGAAACTTCTGGAAAGGCATGGAATGCTCTTGTCTATGGATACGGGGATGTTTCTTCAGAACGCATAGGCTTAAGTAATTGTGGCGAGACTGAGCTGAGCGATGTGAAGGCGAGTCTCAAGACCGGAAGTAATTTCCAGATCACAGTATATCCTGCAGGTCAGATAGCAGCCGGACAGGAGACCTCTGTTGAGGTGAGACCTGTGACAGGCCTTGCTGCAGGAAGCTATAGCGATACACTTGTGATCACAACAGCAAATGGAACAGCGAATATACTTCTTAAAGCGAAAGTCGCAAAGTCTGAGAACACAGCTAGTGTGTCACTTGCCAAAAAGGCAGTTTCATCATCATCTGTAACAGTTGAGAGCTATGTATCAGGTACAAATACAGGAGTTGAATATGCAATATCTACAGTTCCTGTCGATGATGCGGATAGTCTCACATGGCAGGACGGCGCATATTTTGCAGGACGCAAGGCATTTACAAAGTATTATGTATATGGACGAATGAAGGCAACTTCAAATCTGAATGCCGGTGCAATGAGTAAGGCACTTGAGATTGTGACACTTGTGTCAGATCCATACACAATAGATGTTGGACGACTTGGCGACAGTGAATATGTTGGAGCTTTGGTAGATGGCAATGGCAATCCAACTGTAAGAGTGTCTGAGTCCGGTGAAAATATACTGGTTTCATTTACACAGAGCGGTGATTATACTGTGACGGGCGATGGCGCAGATGTGGCGGTTGATACCGGAAAAGCAGGCAGTATCACGATAGACAGTGCTGTGTTAAAGAAACTCACAGTAGATCCAGGCAATTCTGGAACATTCGTGATCAGTGTGCTTGGAAACAATATCGTCTCAGATGGAATCAAATGTATGGAGAATTCTGCGGGATCAGGTGTTGTGAAGATAAATGGAAATGGCGATTCATCAGTGATAGTCTCATCAACACCGGATGCTCCGGCGGTGAAGGCTGACGGAGATGTTGAGATATCAGGCATAAAGATAAAGTCTGAGGGCAAGGGCGTTGAATCAGCTGGCACAGTGAAGATATCCGGTGGCAGCAACAAGATAGAGGCAGTGTCGGAGGCCGTTGCAGCGAAGGATGTCGAGATGACAGGTGGATTGCTTGATGCCACATCCACAGCTCTTGGCGAGGATGAGTCGGTTATATCAGCGGATAATTCTATAAAGCTTGTAGGCGGAAAGATCACAGCAGATGCATCAGGTTCAAGTACAGGTGGATCATTTGGTGTCAGATCAGACGATGGAAAGATCATAGTTGACGGAGATGCCGTTATAGGCGGAGATCCGACGTATTCAAAGGATCCTGTAGACAGCACGGGTGAGAGCATTGTTATGGTCAAGGTGACATTTGTCGATGAGAATGATGATCAGATCTGTGTATCGTCATTCAACAAGGGTTCAATACTTGATATCTCAAAGCTCGATATAACTACAAAAGATGGTGTAGCTTACTCAGCATCAAAGCCTGGCTACAGCCTGACATGGACAGATCAGACAGGTAAGACATATGCGGCCGATGCGTTGTATGGAGCCGTGGACGGAGATATTACACTGAAGGCTGTGTGGACATGGATAACGGTAGACATATCTAAGAGCGCAAAGGTAATTTATAAGGCGACACAGAAGGCATCCTACAAGGCTACATATACGGGGGCGAAGATAACTCCTGCAGTAGTGGTTAGTGTCGGAAATACCACACTTGTATCTGGCACAGATTATACAGTTACATATTCATCGAATATAAATGCCGGAACAGCCAAGGCGGTCGTAAAGGGCAAAGGAAAATACAAAGGCACGGTTACATTGACATTTGCCATTGCAAAGAGAGATATCAAAAAGGCAAAGGTGGCTGTGTCAGCAAAGGTTATGTATACAGGCAAGGCAGTAAAGCCAAATACCAAGGTGGTGTACGGCAAGACCAAGCTCACATTGAATAAGAATTACAAGATAACATGCTATTCTAATAAGAACTTCGGCAAGGCAAAGGTAGTCATAACCGGAATTGGCAACTATGGTGGAAGTGTGGTGAGATACTTCAATATAGTTACAAAGGCCGGAAAGGTATACACATACGGAAACTACAGATATAAGATAACAAATGCATCCACAAGCGGCAGGGGAACAGTAACTCTTGTGTCGGTTGTCAAGAAGACAACTTCTGTTACTGTGCCGGATGCGATAAAGCTTGGCGGAAAGACATTCAAGGTCACTGCCATAGGAGGCAGAGCATTCAAGGGTAATACAAAGCTTGCAAAGGTTGTTATAAGCAAGAATGTAAAGACCATAGGTTCAAAGGCATTTTATGGATGTAAGAACCTCAAGGCACTTGTGGTGAGAAACACAGCCATGACCACAAAGACGGTAGGAGCTGCTGCCTTTACAGGAACATACGCAAAGATGACCGTAAAAGTACCGGCATCAAAGCTTGCTTACTATAAGAAACTTCTGGTAGCAAGGGGTGTGTCTAAGAAAGCGGTTATCAAAAAGTAAGATATATTCAATAAAATAATTTCTTTATAGACATTTCAGAAAGATCCAGACATGACGTATAAGTTGTGCCTGGATCTTTTTTCTATAGGTAGAGATGGGGGACGGAGGTGCATAACATAAAACAGGCAAAGAGTTTGCTGAATGGTATTGCCTAATATTTTGCTTTGAATGATTTACAAAATGATTTGCGCTTCAAAGTTTTATGTGACAAACGTAACATCCTATGATATTATAAAAAAGATATAAGCGAAAATGACTTTTGCAGAAAGACGTTTTAAAGATATGGAACGATCTTAGTACAAATGAGCAGGAAACAGTGATATCAATGTTGTGTGGACTTCGGAAGTAGAAGAACAGTTCGAATGTATATATCGGCTGTTCTTTTTTTGGGCATAAGTTTAAAAGTTAAAAAAGGATAATCGGCAAACCAGATGAAAGTCTGGGACGCAAAGCTACAGGGCCTTTAAAATGGCAGC
>ERZ857693.2679-NODE-2679-length-16764-cov-5.356933_pt1 | contig 16764 bp, 12 predicted proteins | sample MGYA00519765_ERZ857693 | MGnify/ENA primary metagenome ERZ857693 (study PRJEB31778, sample SAMEA3449354) | human gut metagenome | biome: human gut; feature: human-associated habitat; material: faeces | place: United Kingdom | collected 2010/2012 ... | reverse complement strand
CCACATCTTTCATCTTTACCACGAGCACCCCTGTCGTTGAAATCGCTTTCACCATGATACCCGTGAAGACGGCATGCGAACAAAATCAGTCCACCAGGTGGAGCAAACGTCAGCGAGCGGGCAGCTGCCGTGGCGAGGTGCCGCGAAAGAGGAGCGACGCGTACTTTATGTACGCGAGCGACGGTTTGAGCGGCAGATCGCCCGGCAGCTGCCCGCGCAGCGTCGAGCGGTCCGGCGTTTGTTAAAACGCCGGAACAAAATTAGCCGTGATATTCGCCGTTGTATTGGATCAACGTTAGGTCTTCCACGCCATCGAGCGCGCGGATGGCGTCCGTATAGGGCATATCCACACCGTCCGAGAACACCTCGACGGCCATCTCGACTTTGTCGCCGCGCATGGTCTTGGACTTGACGGTGAACTTGGTGCGCCCAAATGCACGCACGATATCGTCGCCGGCGGTCTGGCCCGTGTAGTGGATGACCATCATGTACACGCGCGCCTTGTCCTGGTGGCTCGCAAAGCCGGCAATCATCACCACAATCACCACTGCTGTAAGCCCCACGAGCGCGTACATGCCGGCGCCTGCCGTAATGCCTGTGGTAATGGACCAAAACAGATACAGCAGGTCGAGCGGGTCCTTGACCGCCGTACGATAGCGGACAATAGACAGAGCACCCACCATACCGAGCGAGATGACCACGTTGGTCGAGATCGCGAGCGTGACCATGCAGGTGAGCACGCACATGCCCACGAGCGTTACGGCAAAGCTGCGCGAGTACACCACGCCGGTAAAAAAACGCTTATACACGTAATAGATCAGAATGCCCATGGCGAGCGCCACGAGCAGCGAAAGGCCAATCTTGGCAGGGTCGACCTGGCCAAACGCCTCCAAGACGGAGTTCTTAAAAAAGTCCCTGGTGCTCATGGTCTAAATATCCCCTCGGTTCTCAAAATACGATTCCCAGTAATTAAATCCGCGCAGATAGGCTGTCTTTTCGTAACACAGGCAGTACTTGGAGACCGCCGTAAGCTCGGCCGCTCCCGGCGGCACCATATCACGCACCAGCTGCGGGCAAAACTCCGTAAACTTGACCTCCATCACCAGCTTGCCGGGCTCCAGGACCGGCAGCGCGGGCAGCGTCGCGTCAAAGATATCGAAGCTTCCCACCGCGGCACGCACGTTCATGTCAAACGTAATGCGCACGGTGCCCTCATCCATCACCCACGGCTCGCGCTCGTAGTCCACGATGGTCCGCGGGCGCATCATGTTGCAGATGCACTCGATGTAGAACTCGCGGCAGAGCGGATAGGGGCTCCTCAGCAAAAAGTCGTAGTCGCCAGCCAGAATCTGCTCAAACTCGCCGCGCGTAAGTGGCGCATCCTCCTTGTAGATCCAGCTGCCGCACTTCTTTTTGCGCTCGAGCTTAATCACCTTGTCGCTGCCGTTATAGATACGCACGCGATACTTTTTGCGCATGAGAACACCGGCGTCTTTTTCCTCGTAGGCCGAATTGCAGTAATCGTCAAAATACAGGCTACGAATGGTGTAACCGCCCGCCCGCGCATGCTTGTCCAGCTTAAACACCGGCGCCATGCGACAGGCAAGCGCAGCGTGCTCGCCCTCGTTAATGAGATATTTGAGCTCGTGGCGGTAACGCTCCTGCGTGGTACGCACAGGCGGGGCCGCCAAGCGCTCAAGCAGCGCGCTAGCCCTCCTCATACGTGTCCTCCACGACTTTACCGCCGTCTTGCACGTAAAAGCACTTCATGCCGTAGTGCTTGCCGTCGTCGGTCACATAGTAGTCAAACGCATCTTGCCTATAACCGTCGGAGTTGGTGGCACGCACGCGCACAAAATACTGGCCGGCATCGGGCGCATCGCAGGTCACCTCGGGAAGCAGCACGTCCTCGGCCTTAAAGACCACGTCGCTAATGGCATAGTCGCGCGCAAGCTCTACGGTGTAGCGAATGTCGCGCGCCTCAAAGTCGTAGGACGCATCCCAGTTAATGCGCAGCTTACCGTTATCGATCTGCGGCACGCCGATGTAGAACGGCATGGGCTTTTTAAAACTCTCGCGAAAGCTCTTGTAGTTCTCCTCGATCTCGGAGGGAATCGCCGCGGCGATCTGCTCGTATTGGTCCTTGGTGACAGGCAGATGATCGATATCGGGCGAAGCAAAGACCAGGGATTCGGTCACCTCGCGGTAGTGCTTGATCATCTTGGTCAGGCGAGTCTCGGTCAAATACGAGCGCAAGTCCTTGACGGCACGGTCGAGTTCGCTGCGGAACGACTTACTGCGCAACGCGCGGTTAAACAACACGTTGCCCCAGTAGTTGCTCACGCCGCGCTCCCAGCTCGCGTAGTCCGAAAACCCGGTAAGAGAAAGCTCCAGCTTACGCAGCATGCCGTCGTTATCCCAATCCAAAAAGTACCAGGTATTTGAGTTGAGAGGGCTGTACAGATAGCAGTTACGGTTCTGCGTATCGCAGTTGCCCGTCAGGATCTGAAACGCCAGCCAATAGACCAGATTCTCGGTATCAAAGTAGGTATCGAGCACATCATCGATCTTTTGCGATTCATCGTTGAGCGCATCGAGCATCTCGATGAGCTTGGTGTGGTCCGTATCGCCCTTAATCTCAAGCATGCCTTCAAAGCTTGCCTGGTTGTAGTCGGGATCATCGGCAAGCTTAATGGTGTCCTCGTAGCGATGGAAATCAAAGCTGTTCACCTTGTACAGGTGCCCGCTCTTATCCAGGCCATGTGCCTTAAGCGCCGTCTTGTTGAGCTGCTCCACCTGCGTAAACAGGCCGTAGTCCTCAAAGGTATCGTTGGACTTTTCGGTCTGGTCGCACACCCACAGATGCACAAACTGCGTGCGCAGGCCCATCATCTGGGGAATCCCGCGGATGAGGTCATAGGCCATCTTGTTGCGAAAACGCATACCCTCGCCCATGTGCTTGTTGAGCGCAATCGCACGCTGCTGGCGCCAGGTACCTTTTCCTTTTTTGAGCTCCACCTTGTAATTCTTTTGCGAGTTCATGCTCGAAGTCTGACCGCGCACCTGCACAGTGGCATTGGGCGCTTCATCGCCATAGCCAACCTCGCCGGCCACCGGGCCGTCTTCGTCGCCCGGCTGCAGCAGGCCCATAACCTGATAGCGCGTCACACCCATGTCGGCATAGTCATACACCGAGTACGTATTGATCTCGGCCCAGCTGTGGTCGGTGTTCTCGGAGCTGTTACCGCGCGAGACCGTCAGGTACATGGTCACAATGCCCGAGTCGTCGTAGACCTCGTACAGCTCGTCCTTATCGCGAAGGTGCTTGGACTGGTCGGAGGCCTCGGCCTTTTTAATCTTGTCCTGCTTTTTGACCTTTTTAGTCGAGGATTCGTCCTGAGACGAGCAGCCCGAAAGCAACAGCGCGCCGGCAGCCGCCTCGATCAGGCAGCGGCGAGACATCAACTTATCGATCATCAGAACCTCCCCAATGGTAGCGATACACGCGAACTACTGCGCGCTCAAACGCGCCGTGCGGCACGCCCTTATGGCGACGTTCCTCATAGCGCTGTTCGGCACGGTCGAGCATGCGGCCCAGCTGTGTAAAGCGACCCGTTTTGTCTGTCGCCACAATAGGCTGCTGACTCAGGATACGATACGGCAAGTTGGCGGTATAGGTATCGAGCCGCAGCAGCGCCACGATAAAAAACACCGCCGCACCCAACAAAAAGCCAAAGCCGTAAAACTGCTGCGGCAAAAGCAACGACACGGCAGTCGCCAGCCCGGCCACACCGGCAAACAGGCCCGAAGCCAGAACGGCCCCCTTGTAGTCGGTAAAGTACAGCAAGATGAGCATCACCGTATTGCCCACGGCATACAGGCCATAACCCACGCACAGCGTGCGAAAATACCCGTGCATAAGGTTGTTAAAGCCCAGCGGCAGAGCCGAGAGCACCGTGGTCTCGAGAGAAATGACCGAAGCGGTCACAAACAGCTGCTTGAGCGCGCAAAAGCGCAGTTCGCTGTTGAGCGTGGAGAGCATCTCCTCCTCGGCCACCACAATGTCGCCTACCACGCCGCCGTCGTTGAACAGGCTGTAGTAGTCGCGGTAGCGCGGATAGAAGTTGACCTCGACCGAAACCACAAAGTTGACGGTCGTGACCAGGATGGTCAAAAACGCGATGAGCGCCGGCACATCGTAGTAGGGCGCACCATAAAAGAAGCCCTTGACCTGCACGCCAATGGGACCGGCCCAAATAATCACCAGGTGCGCAAAGAGTCCCAGATTGGTTAACAGACCCGTGAGCGCCAGCGGCATAAACTGATCGAGCCACCGCAAAAAGGGCCAGGGGCTGCGGTCGCTCTGAGGAAAATACCGGTACAGCAGCACCACGTCCCAGGCGAGCATGACGCCGTAGCCCAGAGCAATTGACGCCAACAGGCCCTCGACCGGCGGCAGTCCCAGCGCCAGCGCGGCCAGGGCGCACAGGCACGCCACGCCAATGGCAGCCGCAAAGCTGCACAGGATGCCGCGGTAATCCTTGATGGCCGTGAGGTAACTCATGCCGTTCCAGTTGACGATCATAATGTTGAACAGCCACAGGCACAGCAGCCCCTGCAGCAGCGTGGCGCCCGAGAACAGCAAAAAGACGCCGTAGAGCACCGTGCCCGCAACGAGCATGATGGCGTTGGAGCCCCAAAACGAAGGCAGTATCTCATCCTCGCGCTCGGCAAACAACATATCAGCCAAAAAGCGCGTGACCGGCATGGAGAAAAAGCTCGTGAGCGTGAGCGACGCCAGCAGCGTATAGGTCACCATGCACACCAGCAAGTCCTGGTTGGCGCGCCCCACGCCCCACAGACCGCACAGCACCAAGATACCCACCTGGAGCAGCACACCCAGCAGCATGGGGCCCGTGCACACAATGCCGGCGTAGCCGTAAGCGCGCATCGTGGCAAACAGGCCCTTGCGCCTAAACAGGCGCTTGAGCTCAAAACCAATTCCGGCCACCGGCTACTCCCCCTCTCTGGGCAGGTCAAACGCTTGCGCCGTCTCGTCGTACAGCGCGCGATAGTTGGCGAGCATCTGCTCGTGCAAAAAGTACGTGGCAACGCGACGCTGCCCGCGCTCCCCCATCTCAATGCGACGGGCGCGGCTCACGCACATGCGTTCCATGGCATCGGCCAAGCCCTTGCGATACATGGGCGGCGTCACAAAACCCGCCACGCCAAAGTCGTCGCCCGGAGCGCCTTCGAGCAGCTCGCGACAGCAGCCCACCTCGGTCGTCACGCAGGGACGGCGCGCAGCGAGCGACTCCAGCACGCTGAGCGGCTGGCCCTCAGAGATGCTCGTCAAAATGGTAAAGTCGAGCTTTTCCATGTACTCGACCACGTTGACGCGGCCGGTAAAGATCAGGTCGCGCACGCCCAGGGTTTCGACCAGCGCGTGGCACTCGGCGCCGTACTCCTCGTCGTCCACACCGCCCATGATGTGCAGGCGCACCTTGGGCAGGCGCTCGTGCAGCTCAAAGAAGGCATAAATCATAGTCTTGACGTCCTTGATGGGCGCCAGGCGCACCACCGCGCCAATGTCTACCCAGCCGTCATCGGGCTTTAAGGGAATGTCCTTAAAGCGGTCGAACTGGATGCCGTTGGGAATAACCAGGCATTTGTCCGCATCGCAGCCCATATCGATCTGCGTCTTGCGGGCGTTGTGAAACAGGCTCGTCACGCGAAAGGCGCGACGGTAGATCTCCTCCGAAAGCAGGTAGAAAAAGCGGATCCAGCGGTCCTTAAACGACGGCACAACCCAGTCGGCGCGAATGATCTCTTCCTCGCGTTCGCGGGTATAGATGCCATGCTCGGTCAACAGCACTGGCGCATGGTAAACGCTTGAGCCCAGGCAGGCGAGCAGGCCACCGTAGCCGGTCGAGATGGCATGGTACACATCGGCCACCGGTACCTCGCTGCCCAACAGATAGAGCACGGGCAGCAGCATAGAGCGCATGGTGTGGAATGCGTCGGCAAAGGGCGTGTAGGGGTACTCTGTCAGGCACACGTCGCGGAAGATGTCCATAAACGTTCGGCTCTGCAAAAACGAGAGCGGATGCACGCGACGGCGCTGGAAGATATCGAACAGCACGTCCCAGTCCGGATTGGAGAGCGACACCAGGCGGCGTAGCGCCTCGCGCTCGCGGTCGTTAAAACTGGCTTCGTGTTGCTCGCCCGAAAGCCGCAGGGCATCGTCCAGGAATACCTCGTGCACCTCGACCACGTTGCTGGGCAGCTCGTAGACAAATTTGCCGCGGTCGGCAGCATGCGCGCCAATCACCCACAGCACGAACTCGTGCTCGGGCATGGCCTGGATATAGCCATGCATCCAGGTAGATACGCCGCCGTGCACATAGGGGTAGCAACCCTCGAGTACCAAGCAGATTCTCATCTGTCGCCACCCTCCTTGCGCTCGATCGTCAGGGTCTTATCATTTGCCTTGAGCAGATACAGATTGCCCGTAAGGTGCGTTAGTTCGCCATCCGTCACCGCACCCGGCTCGCCATTATTGGCGCGGAACATGAGCCACGCCTCGTCGTGGAAATTGCCCAGGCTGAGCGTCCAGGCATCCGCGCTGGTATCCACGCTCACCGTCACCGAAGAAAAGCGCTGGATGGCGCCCGAGCATTCCGAGCCGGTCTGGCGACGCAGGTCGGGCGCGGATTTGGTAAGCCACTCCAGGTAGTCGACCAGGCCGCCCTTGTAGATCTCCCAGCCCTCCTTGGCTCCGCGATCGGGGTCCAAAAGGTCGTCCGGGTGCATAAAGTGCGTGCTCACGTAGTGCATGTTGAGCTCGGACACGGCTGCCAGGCGCATATAGGAATCGTCGACCATGCCGCCCGAGACAATACGCGGCTGCTCCACAATACCATCGCTCGCCACGCCAAACTCCTGCACGTACGGCAGGTCGGTACCGTCCTCAAAGTACGTACTAGCAATAGTCTTAATGCGCGGAACGTCGGTGCCGATAAGCTTGCGCGCGCGGGCCGAAAGGATATTCGACGGCGGCACGTAAACCGAGCCATGAGCATTGGGCAGAACCTCGTCCTGAAACGCGATAAGTTCGTTGAGCGAAGCGACGAGCGTCTCTTTGTTCTTCCAGGTCTTGTAGACGTACAGCGTGCCGTAGTCGGTGTCCCAGAGCGCCAGAGGCTGATGGTTGTAGCCGTGAAAGCCCAGCTCTCCGCCCATCTGAAGCAGCATGCCGCCAAAGTAGCGGAACTGCGTGGTATCGGCTTGGCGCGCGGGCTCGGTCTGGTTGACAGCATCCTCGTAGTTTTCGATCATCACGCCGGTATAGCGAATGCCGTATTTTTGCGCGAGCTTTTGCAAATCGGGCCACCAGACCTTGGTGTAAAAATCGGCAATGGAAAGGCCGTAGTCACGCTTGATATATGTACCATCGCCCGAGGGCACGGGGCTAGGAAAATCGTCCAAATAGAATACGGCGCTGTTGATGACCGGATAGGCCGTGGCATCACCCAGCAAGCTTATGGCCGAAGCATAGAACCCACGCATGACCTTGTCGTAGACGCCAATGTTGCACACCACTGTGTGACCACTGCCGCAATCGTTAGACCAAATGAGCGGTGTGCCCGCGACACCGGTCTTTGCCCAGACGTGCGCCGTTTCGCGCAGCGATACCGAAAGCGACGAATCAAAGGGGTCCGAGAGCTCGTAGCGCTCTCCCCCGCCCAGCATAAAGCCCTCACTCGGAACGATACTTTCGGCTGTTGCATAGTCATATCCGGCCGATTCGATCCCAAGCTTGGAAGCAATAGCCTGCAGGTAGTTCGAGTTATCTGGCGTCATGCCCAGCATGAGTGAGCCGCCCGCACTCACCCAACTCATCAGATCGGTCAGATGCGTACCCAGTCCGTCAAGCGAGGGCATAAGCACAATCACGCGATCAAACGACGTGAGCGATGGGATCGCGTCCGCACCGTCGGTGGCAATATCAACATCGCGATGGGCGATCTTCATGTCCAGCAAAATCTGGTCGAACTGGTCTTTAACGTCGTCGACGCCATCTTGATCCGAGTCGGTAATGACCAGGCACGTGGGCTTTTGGCCAAAGATTGCCGAGGAGGCCGGCACCGCATCGTTGGCGGCAAGCATCCCCAGCTTATGCTGGCCCGCACTGTACTGCACGCCGGCACGCTCCACCAGCAGCACGGCGGCCATGACGATAAAAACCGCCCACACCACGAGAAGTCCCATCCAACGAAAGCGGCCTGCACGGTCGCGGATATGTTGCACCGCGCTCATCTGGCCTCCTCCCCGTCACGCCAAAACGCCAACTTCTCGCGGTTGTCGGCGCTCAAATACACGTGTTGCTTGTCAATCGCATCGATCACACGGTGAACCTCGTCACCGTCGCGGCGCATCACGGCCAGGCGCAGGCAAAGCATCCAAACCTCCTGCTCCTCGGGCACGTCGAGCACCAGCTGGTCGATCACGGCCTGCGCCTCGTCGATCTGTCCGACATCGGCCAGCGCCGTCGCATATCGAATGCGCAGCTCAAAGGTGTCCTCGCGCTCGCAGCGACGCGCAAGCAGGCGCGCGTACTGTTGACGCTGAATCTGAGCCACACGCCCCTCGGCCAAGCCCGAGCCCAAGTATTCACCAAGAAAATCACAGTATTCGTTGAGGTTTTGCGCGCTCGGATCCGTCTTAAAGGCACGCTCCAACTGCTGCAGTTTAAGGTCGGACTCCTTGGAGATCTGCGCCACCGCCGTCGCGGCATAGTGCGCCACCTCAACGTCGTCGTTAAGCTTAGCCGCCTGCAGCTGCGCCAGGTACGCGTCGGGCTCCTCGGTGAGCATGGAGAGCATTAGGCGGCGCCGGTATGCCGGGTCGTTGACGATGAGCGCCTCCTCGAGCGGCACTACGCCTGCATCGTCCTCACCACTCGGTACCGACATACTACGATGCAGGTCGTCGTTGAAGCGCAGCGACTCCAGCGCAGACTCTTTCAGCCCCTCGCCAAACACCGCGCTGCAGACCGATAGCAGAATCACCAGCAACGGGCCCCACAGCGGTACCAGCACTATCACAGCCAGCATGTGCCCGCGCACCGGCAGCAGGCCCAGCTTCATGAGCGTCCACAGCATCAGGCAAACCAGCGCATGAATCAGCAGCAAGACGGCAGCAACGACAAGCGAGATCAAGCGGCACCCCCCTCACCGTCACCGGTGTAAGAGATGTGCTGCAGCAGCTCCACGATGTCCTCGCCGTCGACGGGCTCCACCGCAATCTGCTTTGCGCTCAGGCGCTCGCGGATAATGGGCAGATCGCATGCCTTTGCCTGTCGCATAAGCAGGTAGAGCACGTCGCCGTCGACCAAGCCCGCCGCGTCGCTCTCGCGGATTGCCGACCCAATTGCGCCCACCAGCTCGCCGACAGACTCCATGCCCGGCACCACGCGCAGGAGCAAAAAACTCCCCATCTTGCTATCTGCCAGCGCCTGCTCCGCCGCGAGCTCTTGGCCAAAGGCAGCCTGCTTGAGCACGCAAGTGCCGTCAACGCAGCGTTTATCCTGCGCCACCGCCTCATAGTCAAAGGCACGGCCCAACGCGCTTTCGACCAGCCCGCACAAGATGCGGAACAGGTTTTGATAATAGAGGGTCATTTGGTTTTCGGCCGCACTACGCACAAAAATCAACACGGCGGGTGCCCCGTCGCGCTCGATCGTGTATCCAAACATGGGAAGCCCCGGCGTCAGCTCGCGGTTCACCCACAGGTTCGAGTGACCCCCGTCGCCCAAAAGAGGTGCAAGCTGCTCAAGCGTGAGCGAGCGTGCGGCATCTTCGGCAATCGCGGGACTTGCTGCCACCAGGCGTGCAAATGCCCCGCCCGAAACATGGTAGATCGCCACCGAATCGTTCTCGAGGATCTCGCCCAGAAGCTCGCAGCACTTGCGATAGATGTCGCGAGGGTTGAGCACATCGAGCTCCTGCGTCACGGCAAAGATTTTGCCAAAGCTGTCGTGGCGACCCACGATCTGGCGCCTGTACGCGCGCTTGTCCTCGATCGCGTCGTGGTAGAGCTGCGTAAGGAACGTATTGCGGTTGCGCACGAGCTCGTTTTGATCGCGCTCCGCCCTAATGGCTTCGCTGTTGCGCAGCTGCACATAGCCGCACACGGCACCCACCACAAAGTACGCAATAAACGGCAGCCAGTTGGACGGCTCGTAGAACAGGCCCTGGAAGGTATAGCCGTACTGAGTAAAGTAGCTCGCGGCCAAACCCACCGACGCCAGCAGCGCCGCAACCAGGCCAAAATCCAAGCCATACAGCGTGCCGATCAACACCACGTAGAGCAGGCGATAATCGAGCACGTTGAGCTGGGCCGATTGTGAGAACAGATGCTCCAGCACCTCGAACAGAACCCAAGCAACGCCCGTCTCCAGGCATTTGATGGGCAGCGAGCGCATCTGGATGCGGTCGATGGCGGCACGCAAGGGGTTGACCTTCTTCGCGCGACCGGCATCCCAACGCGCCTGAATGGTCGAAAGATCGCGCATCAGGTCGTAGCGCTGAAACCAACCATAACGAACGCGAACGATGTCGCTGACGGGCATGGCGTAGCCGGCAGAATCGCCATAGGCAACCGAGAGCCCTAGGAACAGCGCCTTGAGAGCCTCGCCCACCTCACCCGCCGTGTGATGGAAGGTATCGGCAATATCGAGCGTCTCAAAGTTACCATCCCAGTTATCGAAGATACGGCGTACCAGCACCGCAAGCTCCTCGGCACACAGCAGGGGAAACGCCGCATCCTGCGCGCCCTGCAGAGCAACCGATCCGGTTGAGCACGCGTCGAACAGCGGCACAAAAAACGGGTCCTCCAGCGCGGCAGACGCGGTATACAGGAACGGCACGCGCAGGATCTTGGTCTGAACGCCCTCGCGAGCAGCGTAGTAGCGGCACAGGTCGTTGGCTGCGTGCGCGATAATGCCCTTGCCCGTTCGCCCCGCGGCATCGGCGGCGCCCTCGGCACCCGCGGGCCCCGCTACATACAGCAGTTGGACCCGGCGACCCGCGCACGCACGAAAGACCGTGCGCAGCAGCTCGATATCGCCCACGGAGTCGGTATGCGGGGTAAGGTAATTAGACAGGTAGACCACGCGTTCGAATTCGTAGGCCTGATCCAGGTGTTGCAGAAGCTCTTTCCACGAGGCATGGGGCGATGACTCGTCGCGGCGCGTGTCCTGCGCGGCTACGACCTGCACATGGTCCTCGGGGAACGCCTTGGCACAAAAGTCATCGTCAACATATGCGGTGTTGCCAACAACCAGCACCTCCATGGCGCACCCCTCCCCTAAAATCCACTTTAGTCATAGTCAAACACGCGTATTTTACGCTGTCAACGCGAGTTGAAACGCCTTTAAGGCTGTTTTAAGAACTTTTGTTAGAGGATGCGGGGATGGCAACTCGTCCAACCCAGGCTCATTGAGAGGCTGCTATTCGCTCTGAAAAGGCACATCGCAATCTGCTGACAGCTCTGCAGGGAGAATGGCAGGCAATGCACATTGCTCTCGCACGGAATAGTTGGATGAAAGAAACGGCAGTTCTTTGGAATAGCTGACGATAACCTGCGGAACGATCTTAATGCCCAGAGCAAGTTCGAACTTTGCAATCGTCTTTAGAGTCATATTAGGTTGAGAATTCAAGAGCTTAGAAAGCGACTGAAGGCTTATGCCCATACGATTTGCCAGCTCACTTTTGCTCAATCCCAAACGTTTCATTTCGCGATGAACAATAAACTCAATATCTAGTGCATGTTCATAAGCGCGCGTTTCGCTACTTTCTGTTTCGGCATAAAAATCAGATAGATCTACTTTATTCATTGTATTCTCCGTTTCAGAAGCCAGGCATAAAAGTCAACGCCCAGGCTCCAGAAGCTGACGCGCTATTCTGGCCGATCATTGTTCGAGCGGTTAATTTCCGCTTAGGGTCTGACAACATTTTCTGGAATTGAGAGTTGTCAGGAGAAGTCGTCAGTACCTAAAATAGTCGGCCCTTGGGGTCTCTGTATTCGACAAGTTCATATCCTTCTACCAAGGGCCACCTCCCATTTCTATTTACACTTAACTTATAAGTTAAGTGTAAATATTTAAATACAAATAACAAGGTCCAGGCAAGATTCATCAGCACCAAACGACAAGCAACCCAGTCGAGCTTGTGAAAATTCCGGAAGTATGCGGCAAATTGTTGAAATGCAGACCACACTGAATAGCGGCAACGCTTCTACCTGCGGTTACTTTTCATGAAATGGGAAGTGTGCTCGACGGTTCCAAAATTTACCGCATACTTCCGTCGGGCGTTTCGGAAGTGCGGTGAAAAACCGAGATCGACAGACCAGACCCCTGTTTTAGCCTTCCGCGACCTGCGGTTTTGTTGCCGAAATTCGGTTTATGCTCGGAGGTTTCCGATTTTTCCCCGCACTTCCGAAAAGCACGCTTAAACCGCGCGTCCCGAAGCGAAAACCACCGGATATTTGTTTCTACCCAAATGAGATCCTTGTTTTGCCAGGCCGAATCTTGCATCCAAACAAAAAAGAGGGCCGACGCATCAGCCCTCTTCAGGTGTCGCCCGAAGGCTTCCAGCGCAATTGATTTAATTCAAATCGATATCACTTGTTTGACCACAATCACGTCAACCAGTAGAAGCCGCCCATGCTCGATCATTCCATTGCCGGGATGGTGCTTGGCTAGTACGTCACACATTGCATACATGAAAAAAGGGCAACACTCTCAGTTTGAAAGCGTCACCCTTAAAGCTCCCAAAGAGCTTTTGTATTGCAGGAAGATACTCTACACCATCTTCCCTTGATTGCAGGTCGAAACAGACGCCATTGTGATTTCAAGCAGAAAGCGTTATATTAAGTAAGCATTTGCACGTGGTGTTCGCACTATACGCTCAGATGCCAAAGTTTACAAAGATGGCCTTCTTCATAGACGCTAGGTGGGATTACTCACTAGTAGCCGATATGTCGAAGGCCTTCTTGTATTTAAGGAAATCATACATTCTAATAAGCCGTTTCAGCTCGCTATTACCGTGGATTATCTTACGATCATCCGTGATGAGCGCCCTCAGATACTCGAGCAACTCACTTAAATCGAGCTCATCCTCCTCAAATGGCCACCGAGAATTGAGCACAGGGTTATTTAAAAGTGAGCAGTTTAATCAAGAGGTCCTCACCCCTGGGAGCAGGGCGCAGCGCTCGATCTATTGTTCTCCCGGACGGGCAATTTGGCGAGACCACTCGGAAAGGATGGACGAAGCAGCCGTGCGGTTACACCAACATTTCCGACGCGATCACCGCAACATCCACCGGCGCCAGCGCAGCCAACACGGAAAGCGCTGACGGCACCAGCGCAACCAACACGGAAAGCGCCATCGCCACCAATGCCGGCACCACCGCCGCAACAGACACCCCCACCCCATCCCTCCGAGCCCGCACCAACCCCACCCCCGAAGCAATCTCCGCCACGTCACAAACCGGCTACGCCCACTACGCCACCGCAACCCAAAACGGCGTCACCTTCACCGTCTCGTGGAACGACGCCCCCGCGGGCACCGCGACGACCTTCCACGTAACCCAAGCCAACGGCTCGTCCCAGGCCAAGGCTCGCATGGACGTGCCCACCTATTGGGACGGCGACAGCCAGGAAAGCGTCTGCGACCCGTCGTGCGCGGCATGGGGCAGCTACTACAGCCTGGGCACCGCGGGCCACGACTTTACCTTTGACTTCACGGCATCGGGCACGTACCGCATCCACTTCTACTTTATGGACAACGACAGATACGACCCCCAAAACGACAAGGGGATCTACTACCTGCGCACCACGGCGGAGGTGTCCGTAAACGATGCCGCCCGCCCGAGCGTCACGCAGATCGTCAACGACGCCGTGGCCCAGTGCAGGCAACAGACAAACGGCTCAGAATACGACATGGCGCTGTGGCTCCACGACTAGACGCTCGACCAGCTGGAGTACGACCACAGCCTCAACTGGTGCTCGGCCGAAAGCGGCATCACGCGCCACCAGGGCACCTGCGAGAGCTACCAGCGCATCTACTCCAAGCTCCTTGACGCCGCGGGCATCGCCAATGGCCGCATCACCGGCAACGGCCACACGTGGAACTCCGTAAAGATCGACGGCAAATGGTGCCAGATGGACCTAACCTGGGACGATACCAGCGACAACTGGTACGGAGACCTGGACCAGCGCCATCTGTACTTTGGCCTGATCGACGAGCTCATGGCAATCGCCCACTCCGACCACACGGCAAACTACCAAAAGGATGGCTACGCTTACCGCTCAACAGACCTGTCCAACAATTACTTTGTGCGAAATGGCAAAGCCGATGAATGGGCCGAGAAGTATACCGACCGCATTCAGCAGCACCTTGATGCCTTTCAAAGCAGATAGTTAATTGAATGCGCCAACGAATACACCATTACAGTTTGGAACGCCCGAACAGTCCTATGTTTAGAATCACCAAAGTGCGAACACTAGAGCTTTAACTAACATCCACCCGAAATCGTCGATACGAGACACAGGCAGTCCAATCAATTAAACAAGTGAATTGAAATTAAAGACCTTAGTTGACTCAACCGGGAAAAACGATCTGATATCGATTTCTCGTCTTCTGCAGCCACATTTGCAACCTCATAGAAACGTCTGGCCAAATCACGACGTCGTTTCTGATAAGCCCTGGCAGCCACCGTAGAACGATCGGGTAAACCATAGTCGAAAATATAAAGCCTGCATGCCGAATCTGACAACCTATCAGCCACTTGTCGCCAAATGTAACCATCGCTTTCTCCCAAGCTGCAGCCATATATACAAATGCTATCGGCTTTAGCTATCAGCTCACTCATCTCAGCGGTTTTCGTATTGCCATAAATTCCGTAGTTCTTTTTTTCTTTAACCCAAAGCTCTTGAAAATCCACCTTAGAGGAATAAACGGGAGATGTAATCTGATCAGAATCTGAAACGCCAAATATAATATTGGTAGCAGTGCCCCCATCATTGATTTCTCCATGAAGATGAAGAAGCGTGCCTTGATAAAAGAACTTAGGCGTAGTACCGACAATCAACTTACCAAAGGGCTGGTCTTTCCCAATCTCATCCCAAAAACGATTGACGGTATTCGTATAGTTTAAAACCAGAACGTGCACAGTCACGTCTTCAGAAGTCGACATCAAAGCGGGGAGCCCTTTTAATACGTCAACAGCAGTGAGTCTCGTATAGAAGCTGCTAATTGATGCTCGAAATTCCTGAACTGCCTCCTGAGGAAGCTCGACAGGCATACGGCTGGACTCTCTAAATACGTAATCTAAAAACTCATCTTGAATATTCTCAAACGTCTCATGAAATAATTCTTCGTCGTCTTCATAAAACGCTGATGCTCTGCCTAGAAGATTTTCCAAATCACACCAAAGTTCAGACGCTCGTTCTGGGCTGAATCCCTCAACTCTTTTTACAAGCTCATCCCTATATTTGTTCTGAACGCCATCTTTAAAATAGCGATTCTTCAAAAAAGAACGGTAATCAGTTGCGAGACCAAGGTTCCGATCAAATCCATTCCCAATGATCCAAAGAAGATTTAGCATTCAATACCGTCCGATTTAATAACAGAGATTAGTTTTACTGCGCAGTACACCATGCAATATAACGCATGAAGGGCTCTGCCATCAGCGAGCCCTTTATGCACCATCGGTTCATTCTGATCGTATAACTGGATGTTAAAGCATGGACATGTACCCCTTAAGCTCCTCCTCCCAGTCGGGCATGTGGAAGCCACTGGTCTCGAGCTTGGACAGGTCGAGCGCGGAGTGGGCCGGGCGCGGTGCGATGGGGCCCGCGGCGTTCGAATAGTAGTCGGCTGTGCTGACCGGAACGACCCTCTCCCCGTTGCCGTTGGCGGCCTCGAAGACGGCGCGGGCGATGTCCGCCCAGGACTTCACGGCGCCGGAGCCCGTGCAGTCGTAGGTTCCGTAGGGGGCGTGCGTGCCCAGCACGTGGAAGATGGCCTCGGCCATGTCGCGCGTGAAGGTCAGGCGGCCCAGCTGGTCGTCCACGACGGTAACCTGCGTGAGCCCGTCCTCGGGGTCGGCTACGCGGTCGGAGAGGCCCCTCATCGTCTTGACGAAGTTGTGCCCCTCGCCGATGACCCAGCTGGAGCGCATGATGTAGTGGCGCGGGCACCCTGCCACGGCGATGTCGCCGGCCGCCTTGGTCTGGCCGTAGACGGAAAGCGGGCTGAGGGGCTCCTCCTCGGTGTGCACCTCCTCGGTGCCATCGAAGACGTAGTCTGAGGACACGTGGACGAGGGTAATGCCGTGCCCGGCGCAGGTGCGGGCGAGCAGCGCCGGGCCGGTCGCGTTGGCCTTCCAGGCGGCCACGCGGCCCTCGGGGGTCTCCGCTTTATCCACGGCGGTGTAGGCGCCGCAGTTGATGACGGTGCCGTAGAGCGACCAGTCGTACTGTGTGTAGGCGTCCGGGTCTGACATATCGAAGGTGTCGATGTCGCAGAAGTCGAAGTCCCTGGCGACGCCGCGCTCCTCGGCGAGCGCGCGCACCGCATGGCCCAGCTGGCCGTTGCAGCCGGTGACGAGGGTGCGCTTGGGCGCCATCGGGACGACGTCCTTCAGCATCGGGTGGTTGAGGTCGGCCTCGGAGACGGTGGCCTCCTCCAGCGGGAT
>ERZ857693.2643-NODE-2643-length-16962-cov-9.707518_pt1 | contig 16962 bp, 9 predicted proteins | sample MGYA00519765_ERZ857693 | MGnify/ENA primary metagenome ERZ857693 (study PRJEB31778, sample SAMEA3449354) | human gut metagenome | biome: human gut; feature: human-associated habitat; material: faeces | place: United Kingdom | collected 2010/2012 ... | reverse complement strand
ATACGAGAGACGGTACTTTTGCCAATCCCGGTATACCGCTCAATCTGGCGCACCGTAAGGCCGGCATTGCTCAATCCAACAATAACGGTATCGCGCTGCGCCGGCGGTGCAGTTTTAACCACATTGAGCGGAACCCCGAGGCTCTTCGCCATCTTGTCGGCAAAGGCGTGGCGTTCCCACTCTGTCTCTTTCATATCGCGCAGCGCCGGTTCGCCGCCGTCGGGCGTCGAAAGCGAATAGGCAATAAAGCCCTCGGCAGAACCAAAAAGCTCAAGCACGCAAGAAGGATCAGAAAATCCCCTCGCGACATCGGCCGCGTCACCGTCGTAAGCGCACAAATGCTCCGGAAAGCTGCTCCAGGGATAACGCTCAATGAGACTGATGCCCGCCTCCTGCGGATCGGCGTGAACGGAGCGAATAGCCTCCATCACCTGCCAGTCGGTATCGAGCGAGCGCCGGTCAAAACGGTTCTGGAACAGATGCCCTGTGCGCCCCGTGCGTTTATTGAACCGCCGCGCGTACGTCAAAAGCAGCCGGTGCATCGCCGCGCTCATCGCGTCCTCGTAATCTGCAAGCACCAGACGCACGTGATTGCCCATAAGGCACCAGGCGATAACCGTCACGCCCGCCTTGCGGCAGCACTCACGCATCAGCTCCAAGAACTCCCACCGGTCTTCATCGCCCTCAAAGATGAGCTGCTTGCCCGTACCGCGGGCACAGACATGGTAAAAGCCGGTAACCGTTCTCCAAACGCGCTGCATGGCGCTCCCTTCGCCGGGATCTGCTTGCCATCCAATACAGCACGATTGAAGCGTGCCATCAAAACATTCACGCAAAACAATTCGCTCACGCGGCCAAAGGCAGTAAACAGGCGGCGAACGGCACCGTTGCAACAGGTCAACCCCTGCAACGCATACAAGAGCTGCCCAAAAGCTTGCCCAAGACGGACCCCCTCTACGGAAGTTCGCGACCACAGAACATAGAGTTAAACCGTTTCAATTAAAACTTCCGGACTTCTCGCTACGAAAACTGAGCCGTTCGCCGAATATTCCGTGCATTTCGCGGTATTATAGGGGCTGCATGTCATGTCCCTTTCGAAGGGTCGCCCGGCAATCGCCAGCCACGACCCCCAGACGGGACGCCAACACGATAGAGAGGAGAGGCATGCAGTACTCACAGGAAGTGGAGAACATGTGCCCCGTTGCCAAGGGTGCATACCACGGCCCCGCACCCATCCCCGAGGAGGGCAAGTGGGTCCAGGCTAAGGAGATTTCCGACATCTCCGGTCTTACGCACGGTGTGGGTTGGTGCGCACCTCAGCAGGGCGCCTGCAAGCTCACGCTGAACGTCAAGGACGGCATCATCGAGGAGGCCCTCGTTGAGACCATCGGCTGCTCGGGCATGACCCACTCTGCCGCCATGGCTTCCGAGATCCTTCCCGGTAAGACCATTCTCGAGGCCCTCAACACCGACCTCGTCTGCGACGCCATCAACGTTGCTATGCGCGAGATCTTCCTGCAGATCGTTTACGGCCGCAGCCAGACCGCGTTCTCCGAGGGCGGCCTGCCCGTGGGCGCCTCCCTCGACGACCTCGGCAAGGGCCTTCGCTCTCAGGTCGGCACCATGTTCGGCACCAAGGCCAAGGGCGCTCGTTACCTCGAGCTCGCTCAGGGCTACGTCACCCGCATGGCTCTCAACGACAAGAACGAGATCATCGCTTTCGAGTTCCTGAACCTCGGCAAGTTCACCGACGCCGTCAAGGCCGGCAAGACCCCCGAGGAGGCCATCGCTGGCGCTATGGGCCACTATGGTCAGTGGGAGAACGCTGCCAAGTACATCGACCCGCGCACCGACGAGGAGACTCACTCCGTCGCCAGCGTGTTCCCGGTTCACGAGTAGAAAGGGAGGGAAATAACTATGACTGTTACGTTCGAAGGTTACGAGCGCCGCGCTGACAAGATCAACAAGTGCCTCGCCGACAACGGCATCGCCTCCCTCGAGGAAGCTCTGCAGATCTGCACCGACAAGGGCTTCAACCCGCGTGAGATCGTCAACAACACCCAGTCCATCGCCTTCCAGAACGCTGAGTGGGCCTACACCCTCGGCTGCGCTCTCGCTGTCAAGCGTGGCGCCAAGTCCGCTTCTGAGGCTGCCGCCATCATCGGCGAGGGCATCCAGGCCTTCACCGTTCCCGGCTCCGTCGCCGAGGACCGCAAGGTCGGTCTGGGCCACGGCAACCTGGGCGCTATGCTGCTCTCCGACGACACCGAGTGCTTCGCCTTCCTGGCCGGCCACGAGTCCTTCGCTGCCGCTGAGGGCGCTATCGGCCTGGCTCTGAACGCCAACAAGGCTCGCAAGAAGCCGCTGCGCGTTATCCTCAACGGCCTGGGCAAGGACGCCGCCCAGATCATCGCCCGCATCAACGGCTTCACCTATGTGAAGACCCAGTTCGACTACTACACGGGCGAGCTCAAGGTCGTCGAGACCATCCCCTACTCCGATGGTCCCCGCGCTGCCGTTAACTGCTACGGCTCCGACGACGTCCGTGAGGGCGTTGCCATCATGTGGCACGAGAACGTCGACATCTCGATCACCGGTAACTCCACCAACCCCACGCGCTTCCAGCACCCCGTTGCTGGCACCTACAAGAAGGAGCGCATCGAGGCTGGCAAGAAGTACTTCTCCGTCGCTTCTGGTGGCGGCACTGGCCGCACCCTGCACCCGGACAACATGGGCGCCGGCCCTGCCTCTTACGGCATGACCGACACCATGGGCCGCATGCACTCCGACGCCCAGTTCGCCGGTTCTTCCTCCGTGCCTGCGCACGTTGACATGATGGGTCTCATCGGCATGGGCAACAACCCCATGGTCGGTGCCACCGTCGCCTGCGCTGTCGCCGTCGAGGAGGCCCTCAAGGCCTAATCGCGCCCGCGCGATGCTCATATAGTTGAGCTTTGGAGTCGCTACCTTTCGAGGTAGCGGCTCTTTTTGTTTGCGCTGGCGCAGGGTAGCTAATGCCGGTATATCAGCTGGGGCGAAATACGAGATGTGAAGAGATGGAGCGTCAGAGCGTCCATGACGCCCACCTGCCATATTTACCCTTTACCGATTTGCCGGGTCTTTGCGGCCCCATTGCCGATCACCCGTGCGACAATGCGCCGGACGAGAAAGGAATCCGATGGAATCGACTGATGTACTGGTAATTGGATCTGGCATTGCGGGCCTTTGTGCCGCCATCGAAGCGGCACGCACGGGCGCAACCGTCGCTGTAGCAAGCGCCGGCAAGACTATGAGTGGATCGAGCTTCTTCCCCGGAACCTGGGGCCTGGGGCTTATCGGACCCGTTAACCAAGACGACGAACAAGACCTCATCGACACCATCCAGACCGTCGGTGGCGGCGTCGCCGATCCCGAGCTTGTCCAGACGTTTGTCCACGGCATTCCCCAGGCAATTGAATGGCTCGAGCAAGACCTGGGCGTTGAGCTCCAGCGTCCGCAAAGCGCTGAGAGCGCTCAGCAAAAGCAGTTTATCCCCTGCTTTGACCACAAGACGCGCATGTGGCGCGGCCTCACCCGCAAGCCGCTTGAGGACGCTCTGACGACCCGGATCGAGTCGCTCGGTATTCGCCTGCTCCCCCGCCATGAGCTTATCGACCTTGTTGAGGACACGAACGGCAGAATCATCGGAACCGTGCTCTACGACCTCACCGAAGATCGAATCGTGCCCTTTGCTGCCAAGGCCACGATCATCGCAGCCGGTGGCACAGGCGGCCTGTTCGAGCGCAGCCTTACGTCGGCTGATGTGCTCAGCTCCTCGCAGGCCATCGCACTGGCGCACGGCGCATCGCTTACCAATATAGAGTTCATGCAAATGATGCCCGGCTTCATCGAGCCCAAGCGCAACCTGGTCTTCAACGAGAAAACCTGGCGCTATGTCAAGTTCGACCAGCCGGCAGATATTGCCGATGACAAGCTAGACGACCTGCTCGAGCAACGCTCTGGATATGGTCCCTTCACGTCACGCTTAGCCTCCCGGGCTATCGATCTCGTCATCGATCAGGCTGGTGCCGAAGGCCTGGCACTCCACTACGACTTCCCCCGCGAGGATGTCCCAGAGTTTGTGCAGACCTTTGCCACCTGGCTGCAAGACGAGCACGGCATCGCCCCGACTGACGAGATGCGCGTTGCGATGTATGCCCACGCCGCTAACGGAGGCATCAAGATCGATAAGACCGCGCACACGGGCGTTGAGGGCCTCTACGCTTGCGGCGAGGCGACAGGCGGCATGCACGGCGCCGACCGCATTGGTGGCTTGTCAAGCGCCAACGGCATCGTATTCGGACGCATCGCGGGCGCATCGGCAGCCCTTGCAGCGCAGAAAGAGCCTGAGGCGGCCCTGAAGGCGGATATCACCCTCCCCCAGTACGGCATTGCCACAACAGACGCCGAACACCTGACACGCAGCCTTAAACACACGATGAGCACCTATTGCATGATCAACCGCACCGAGACGGGCCTATCCGAGGCACTACACGAGCTTGAGGGCTTGAAGACAGAGGCAACGACCTTGAGCACACAGAAAGCCCAGGACAGCGAAGTCGCAGCCCTCGCCCGCCTGCAATCGCAGATTCAACTAGCACAGGAAATGGTCAAAGCCATGCGTAAGCGAACCGAAAGTCTCGGATCGCACTATCGAGCAGACTAAATCGATTCTCACTTTGAGTTTGATCACAACTTCTCAACATGCATCGAGCCCCGTGAGCATAATTCTCATAAGGAGAGCACGTTTATGGGGCTTTAGCCGTGTTTCCCTAAGGGAATCACGGTGCAGATTACTCAGCTCCGCGCCCTTTCGGGTTCGACCCCATGCAAGGTCAACAAAAAAGACGGCCAACTCTCGTTGACCGTCTAAACTTGCTTTGGTGGGCCGTCAGGGGGTCAGCCTGCTGCGCAGGCGGCCGCTGCGGCGCCAAGGCGCCTTGCGCGCTGCGCTGGCAAACGCTTACGCGTTTCCTCAGCTCCGCGCCCTTTCGGGTTCGACCCCATGCAAGGTCAACAAAAAAGCGACCAGCCGAAGCCAGTCGCTTTACAATGCCTTGGTGGGCCGTCAGGGGGTCGAACCCTGGACCTTGGGATTAAGAGTCCCCTGCTCTACCAACTGAGCTAACGACCCGATATCAACACGAAGCAAGAACTGGGGTGGGTAAAGGGACTCGAACCCTCGACCTACGGGACCACAACCCGTCGCTCTAGCCAACTGAGCTACACCCACCGTGTCCTGTGCGCTTCGCGCTCGACTATTATTGCAAGGAACGCCACGCGATGCAAGCCCCAATTTTCAAGAATTTTGAAAAGAGTTTTTCGAGACCATTTCGAGCAAATCCCACCGGTTTCATAGGAGTAAACTTGCCCCACTGCAAATCCTCGAAAGGACCGTCATGAAAGAACTCTCCAACCGCACGGCAAGATTTACCGATTCGGTCATCCGCCGCATGACACGCATCTCCAATAAGTACGGCGCTGTCAATCTCTCGCAGGGCTTCCCTGACTTCGATCCCCCGGCGCAGCTGCTCAACAGCCTGAGCACCATCGCCGCCGATCCCAAGCCGCTCTATCACCAGTACTCCATCACCTGGGGCTCCCAGGCCATGCGCGAGGCGCTCGCCGCCAAACAGGAGCACTTTATGGGCATGCCGGTGAACCCCAACGAGAATATCGTAGTCACCTGCGGCTCTACCGAGGCCATGATGGCCGCCATGATGACGGTCACCAACCCCGGCGACAAGGTCGTCATCTTCTCGCCGTTCTACGAGAACTACGGCGCCGACACGATCCTTTCGGGTGCCGAGCCCATCTACGTGCCGCTCAACCCGCCCACATTCGACTTTGACCGCGAGACACTCGAGGCGGCCTTCCGCGACAACGACCCCAAGGCCATCGTCCTGTGCAACCCTTCCAACCCCTGCGGCAAGGTCTTTACACGCGATGAGCTCACCTTTATCGCCGACCTCTGCAAAAAGTACGACACCTACTGCATCACCGACGAGGTCTACGAGCACATCGTCTACGCGCCCCACGAGCACGTCTATATGGCCACGCTGCCCGGCATGTTTGAGCGCACCATCAGCTGCAGCTCGCTGTCCAAGACCTACTCCATCACCGGCTGGCGTCTGGGCTACACTATCGCCCCTGCCGAAATCACCGAGCGCATCAAAAAGGTCCACGACTTCCTCACCGTGGGCGCCGCCGCTCCCCTGCAGGAAGCCGTCGTCACCGCCCTCAAATTCGACGACAGCTATTACGATGAGGTCCTCGACCTCTACACCGCCAAGCGCGACCTGTTCTGCCAGGGACTCGACAGCATCGGTCTTGAGCATAGCGTGCCGCAGGGCGCCTACTACGTCATGATGGACATCTCTGAGTTTGGCTATGACAGCGACCTCGAATTCTGCGAGGACCTCGCGTCTAAGGTGGGCGTGGGCGCCGTGCCCGGCTCGAGCTTCTTCCGCGAGCCCGTCAACCATCTGATTCGTTTCCACTTTGCCAAGCGAGACGAGACGCTTAACGCGGCGCTGGAGAACCTCAAGTCGCTACGTGATAAAATCAAGCCGCGCGGGTAAGGACGGCCCGGCAACTAAAGCAACCAAAGAAGCCCCGCACCGCCCGCCGCGTTGCGAGGCTTCTTTCTATAGCGCTTTCTTAAATAGTTTAGAGCTCTATACTTTAGTCACGGAGCAACTCGTCCCAGAGAGAGGAATACTATGGCAGAGCAGCAGCTTATCGGAGCGCTCGAGGCCGGTGGCACCAAGATGGTCTGCGCCACGGGCTATGCGGACGGTACGGTCCTAGAGCGCGAGCAGATCGCGACCACGACCCCGCAGGAGACCGTTGAGGCCGTCAACGCATGGTTTGCCGACAAGGGCATCGCCGCGCTGGGCATCGGCGCCTTTGGCCCCACCGCAGTCAACCCTGCCTCGCCCCAATACGGCAAGATCCTGGAGACGCCCAAAACGGCATGGCGCTACTTTGACCTGCTGGGCACTATCCAAAACGAGCTCAATATCCCCTGCGGCTACGATACCGACGTCAACGTCGCCTGCCTGGGCGAGGTCACGTTTGGTTGCGCCAAGGGCCTCACCGACGTGGTCTACCTGACCATCGGCACCGGCGTGGGCGCCGGCGTGCTCTCGGGCGGTAAGCTCGTGCACGGCATGATGCATCCCGAGGCCGGCCACATCCTGGTCACGCGCGACCCGCGCGACACCATTGGCGAGCACAGCGCCTGCCCCTTCCACGACAACTGTCTCGAGGGCCTCATCGCCGGCCCCGGCGTTAAAAAGCGCTGGGATGGCAAGAGCGCCGGAGACATGGCCGATGACCCGGAGGCCATGGACCTGCTCGCCGGCTATCTGGCACAGGCGCTCATGACCTACACGCTGTGCTACGCGCCGCAAAAGATCATCATCGGCGGCGGCGTGGCCGACCACACCCCCATCGTGCCGCTCGCACGCAAGAAATGTGCCGAAATGCTCAACGGCTATATCGTCACGCCCGAGGTCAACGACATCGATACCTACATTGTCAACAACAGCCTCGAGGGCAAGCAGGGCATCATGGGTTGCCTTGCCCTGGGCGCACAGGCGCTTCAGTAACAGACGCACCCACGGGGCGTGGCGCGCCCAGCAAATCCGACCAATGGAACGACGCCACCACGCCTCATATAAGCCCTCAAATAAAAAAGGCCGCCTAGGACCAAACAATACGTCCTAGGCGGCCTTTTTGGCGTACATCAGCGACCGTAAGAGATATCGGAGCACAACGCCCATTGCCGCTCCACAGCAGTCGATCATCACATCGGTGATCATGCCGGCGCGTCCCGGCACAAAGAGCTGAATCGTCTCGTCGATCGAGGGAATCAGCAGCAGGAACACCGCCGTGGGCAGCAGCACGTCAAAGGTGCGCCGGCCCTCAAAATCAAAAGCGTGCGTTGCCAGGATGCCGAGCACCATATACTCGGTAAAATGCGCGCACTTGCGAACAACAAAGTTGGTCACCCATTCATATGGAAGTCCCACGCCGTGCAGGAAACCGCGGATAGCTTCCATGACCGTTAGGCTCAGCGAGCCCGACCCCGAGCCGGGAACCAGCGAATTGCCCCAGATCAAGAGCGCCATCAGGCAGGTCACGACCGCCCATTTTCGATTGATCTTAACCATGCAGAAGTTATGCCTCCGCGCGGAGCGGCGCGAAGCTGGCGGTACCGCCCTCGATAACGCTCAGATAGGCACGGCCCGTACGCTTGGCGGTAGAGGACTGCAGGCGCTCGATCTCTTCCTCGAGGATCTGATTGACGCGCTCGTGACGACGATTTTCCATAATGCCGGCGGCAATAGCCTCGGCCCGCTCGATGCTCTCGCGCGAGATACGGGCGGTATCCTCGGGGAACACAGCGCTGTGACGGCCGACATAGGCGGGAGCAGCAGGCTGAGGGGCAGCGACGGGAGTGGGGACTGCAACAGGAGCGGGCTCGTCAATCTCATCCAGAATCGCGGTGGCGGCGGCCCACATGTCCTCGTGGCCCGAGTAATCGGCCATGGGGACATCGACCTCGAGCGAGGCGTCCGGAAGGTCGCCGGTGTCGATGCGATCTTGGGCATCAATCGATGCGGTGATGGCTGCAGGTTCATCGAGGTCGTCAAGATCGATGTCCGCGGCACCGGAGATGATAGGCATGCTGGCGAGGTTTGCGTTGTACGGCGCAGCCTCAGCCGCCTGCTGCTGAGCAGGAGCGCCCCAAAGCGAGCTTTCGGCGGCACGGCGGGCGGCAACGGCCTCCTCGTCCGCAGTCATGGCTTCATCAACGTACGAATTGTCGGCAGAAGCGTTCGCGTCCGCCGAGGTAGCGTTGTAGGCGTTATTGGCTGCCGCGTTGGCAACGAGTGCCACGAAAGCCGCCGTGCTGCCCGCAGGGGCGGCCTGGGAGCCCGACACGGCGCGCGCCGCGGCGGCGATGTCGTCACGATTGAAGGAGCCGGTCTGCCCGCCGTTGGTGAGCTCGTCGATGGCGACTTGATAGACGTCGCGCGAGTGTGCAGGGTCGCAGCTCACCGGCGAATCGTCGTCGAGCATACTGTCGATCATGGACCAAGCCTCGTCCTCGTCCATGGCATCTGCGGCTCGAGCGATGGTAGGGACACCATCATCGGCATGACGGCGCTGGAACGCACCAGTCAGGCCGGAAAGGAATGCCGAGGTAGACTGCTCCGCCTGAGCCTGAGAAGCAGAAGTCGCAGCGTAAGGAGTCGCATCCTGCTGCTGAGCTGGAATCGAGGCGGTCTTGAACTCACTTTGATGTTGATTGAGATTGGCAGCACCGCCCATGGCATCGGGCTGGAACAGACGCTCTTCACGCTGCGCACGGTACTCGGAGATACCCAGCGAGGCGGCATAGATACCCACGCCCGCCACCGCGCCCACGGCGAAGGGAACCGCACCCGCCACGACCGTCTCGTTCACCGACGAAAACGGCAGCGTCGCGGCATACATAACCACGGGGGCGGCCAGGCCGATCCCGCACGAAAGTCCGGCAAGGACTGCTCGTTGTGTTGCATCAGAAGAAGCCATGAGCTCTCCCCATCTTCCAGCACCCAAATCGCATCATTCAGTTGGCTGCGCGAGAGAAGATGAAGCGGGGCTATGCCCCAAAGCAACGGTATATGGTTCGTTTCATCTGCGTTTTCCGTCGCGAAGCTTGAAAACTATTATGCGAAACCGCCCTGTCGATTGCAAGCGACGATGTCGGATTGAAACGGGAAACCTGCTGCTCGTCGGTCTTATGGTCAAAAATTAGCGCGGAGCGGCGATATGGAAAAGGGCCGAGGCTCAAAGCCCCGACCCTTTATTGCATTGATGACTATCGCTGCGTGTGGATGACAACCTAGAACGTCTGCTCGTAGTCGCTGTGCTTTTTGGCCGAACGCACCAGGAACTCCTGGTTGGTGTTGGTGCCCTTAAGACCCTTGATAAACGATGCGGCCGCACGCTCGGTGTTGTTCATGCCGGCGAGGATGCGACGCAGGCCAAAGACAAACGGACGCATCTGCTCGTCAACCAACAGGTCCTCGTTACGCGTACCGGAGGCAACGGGGTCGATAGCCGGGAAGATGCGACGATCGGCCAGGTCGCGGTCGAGCTTAAGCTCCATGTTGCCGGTGCCCTTGAACTCCTCAAAGATGACCTCGTCCATCTTGGAACCGGTATCGATGAGTGCGGAGGCCAGGATGGTGAGCGAGCCACCGTTCTCGATATTGCGGGCTGCACCCAGAAAACGCTTGGGCGGATACAGTGCCGCCGAATCAACGCCGCCCGAAAGGATGCGGCCTGAGGCGGGCGCCGCCAAGTTGTAGGCGCGGGCAAGACGCGTGATGGAGTCGAGCACAACTACAACATCGCCGCCCAGTTCCACGATGCGCTTGGCGCGCTCGATGACGAGCTCTGCCACGCGAGTGTGGTTGTCGGCGGGCATATCGAAGGTCGACGCCACAACCTCGCCCTTGATGGAGCGCTGCATATCGGTGACCTCTTCGGGGCGCTCGTCGACGAGCAGGCAGATGAGGTGCACCTCGGGGTTGTTAATCGAGATAGACTGGCAGATTTTCTTGAGGATCGTCGTCTTGCCGGCCTTAGGCGGGGACACAATCAGGCCACGCTGACCCTTGCCGATCGGCGACACGATGTCGATGGCACGACCGGTAATGGAATCCTTGCCATGCTCCATGCGCAGCGGCTCGTTGGGATAGACCGGGGTGAGGTCGCCGAACTTGGGACGGTTGCGAATCTGCTCGGGGTCCAGACCGTTGACGGTCGTGATTTTGGCGAGGCCGGCGCGCTTGTCGCCGCCGCGCGAAGGACGCAGCGAGCCCTCGATGACATCGCCCGTGCGCAGACGCGCGGAACGGATGAGGTATGCGGGCACGAAGGCGTCGTCGTTGGACTTCATGTAGCCATGGGCATGGATGATACCGGAGCTGTCCGGACGAATCTGCAGAATGCCCTTGATGTCGCGGAAGCCCTCGGCCTTCGCGGCGGTGACGTAGATCTCCTCGACGAGCTCGGCTTTCTTCTTGCCGGTCGTCTCGATCTCGAACTCCTTGGCCTTCTCGCGCAGCTCGGCGACCTTCATGGCCGCGAGCTCCTCGCGCGAAAGCGTGGGCTCGGTGGGGGCGGCGTTGCGCTCCTTGTTGCGCTGTTTGCGATCGCGCTGGCGGTTGCGACGGTCGTTGTTGCGCTCGTCCTTGTGGTCGTTGCGCTCGTCGTTACGCTTGTGCTGGCGACGGTTGGGGCGAGCGCCGTCTTCGGCCTCGGCGGGCGCGGCACCATCAGTTGCGGCGGCGTCGGCATTGGCCACAGTATCATCGCTGGCCTCGGCCTTGGAATCGCCCTGCAGCTCGGCCTCGGCCTGCTGCTCGGACGCCTTGGCCTTAGCGGACTTCTTACGACCGCGCTTGGGCTTCTCAGACGCAGGCTGTTCGACGTCTTGGGGCTCGGCGGCATCAGTCGATGCATCGGCGGTCGTCTCGGCGGAATCCTCGGACACACCCTTCTTGGCAGCCTTGGCCTTGGACGTGCGCTTAGCAGCAGTACGATGGCTGCGACCAGGACGGACGTCGGCGGGCTCGACATCGGCGGGAGCGGTCTCGGAAGTCGTAGCATCCTGGACGGGCGCGTCGGCGGCGGTTGCAGACTCGGCGGTCGCCGCAGCATCCCGAGCGGCTGCAGCTGCGGCTGCGGCCTTCTCTGCCTCGACGAAGGCCTTGGGCTTGCGACCGCGACGGTGCGGGCGCAAAGCCGGATCGACAACGGGAACTTCGCTGGCCTCGACAGGCGCAGCGGGCTCAACAGGCGATGTGCCCTCCCCTGCCGCGGAACGGACCGAAGCCTCAGCGAGCTCGGGGGTTACCTGATCGGCAACCTGCTCGGCCTTAGCAGCCGTGCGACGGCGTGTGCGCGGTACCGGCTTCTCGGTTGGCTGGTCGGCGACAGGGGTCTCGGTGGCGGCAGGCGTCTCGGGCACAAACGGAGCTGCAAGCTCGGTCAGAGCCGCGGCCTCACGCTCGGCAGCACGACGGCGGGCGCGCACCACCTGAGCCTCGCTAATCTGCGCCAACGCACGTGCCTGCGCGACCTCATCGGAAATCGGCGCCGAGGAGTCAGCTGCAACGGTACGCTTGGCGCGCGTCGTGCGCGTGGTACGGCGCTTGGGCTTGGTGACCTCCTCGCCGTCATCGGCAGGCTTGGCCGCGCGGCGCGTACGCTTGGGCTTTGCCGGAGCAGCCTCCTCACCAGTTGCAGACACGGCCTTCTCAGCCGCTACAGGCGTAGGCGTCGAAGCAGCCTTAGGCGTCTCAGGAGCCGAGGCTTGCGCGGGCGCCGCGACCTGGTCCGACGCAACCGGTGCAGCGGGAGCGGCTTGCGTCGTCGTTATTTCGTTTTCTTGCTGTTGATCAGACACAGTGTTTGCTCAACTTTCTTTTCAAGCCCTGTGATCACATGCTCCCTGCATAAACCTTCAGGGCGGCTAAACAGTCTAGCTCCGTCAAATACCGACGGACATCATTGATCTGTATCGAGATATTTGCGTCATATACGCAGCTTTAGTGTAACACAACCGCCGCCACCTGCAACTTAGTCATTGGACGTTCTTAAACGCCCAGTCATCAGGGACACTCCTCCTCAAAAGCGCCTTGAAATGTCGCGCCAGAGGAGTGAAGCCGTGGCACCTGGAATAGCCGCGCCACGAATCGCGCCCATCTGCTACGTTTGCCCCGAGCCCCTGACCATACCCTTGTTTTTTCAAAAACAACGAGTCTGCTACCTGCGGTTTTAATATCGTACTTTTCGGCATGGTTCGGGATATGCGTCCAAACGTAGGAGATGAGCCCAATTCGTGACGGACGGTATCCCGCCACCCCTCTTCGAGACAAAAATGATCCGTTTTCCTCCGTCCCCAAGGGACAATTTTCAAAACTACGCCGGATTACGGGGCCAGGATGCTGCAAGCCAACCATACCCTGCATTATCAAGAAACAATAAGCCATCTACCTGCGGGTTTAATTTCACTATTGGCACCATGGTCGCCAGTTGGCGATTCAGCCCCGTAAACCGGTATAGTTGCAATTTGGTAGCATTTCCCAGCAAACCAAATAGTCTCACCAAACGCAAAAAACCCGACCTCCGCATGGAGATCGGGCTTATAGGGCTCAGCAAAGCCGAACCTACACGGTCAAATGATCCGTAGCTTACATCTGCTCGGGCGCGGAAACGCCAACGAGGGTGAGCACCAGGGCGAGCGTCACGCGAACGGCGTCGCAAGCGGCCAGACGGGCGCGCGAAAGCTCGGGGTCGACGGGACGGCCCTCGCTCGGCAGAACCTGGCAGGCAGCGTAGAAGCTGTGGAAGTCGCCGGCGAGTTCCTCAGCAAAGTGCGTCAGACGGAACGGGGCGCGGTCGCGAGCGCAGCTGGCAATCAGGTCGGTGAGCTCGTTGAGCTTACGCGAAAGGGCGAGCTCGGTCGGGTCGGTCAGCAGCGAGTAATCGACGTTCTCACCGATGGCCTTGGCGGCGACGGCCTTCATGCCCATCTCGTCAGCCTGCTCGGGCGTAACGTCGGCGGCACGGCGCAGGATGGAGCACACGCGGGCGTGAGCATACTGCACGTAATAGACCGGGTTGGAGTTATCGCGCTTCTTAACGGCCTCAATATCGAAGTCGACCATCTGGTTGGAGCTCTTGGAGATGAGCGTGTAGCGAGCGGCATCGGAGCCGACCTCGTCGACAAGCTCCTGCAGGGTCACCATGGTGCCCTTGCGCTTGGACATACGGACGGGCTTGCCGTTACGCAGCAGGTTGACGAGCTGGCCCAGCAGAACCTCAAACTTGCCGGGATAGCCAAGAGCGTCGCAGACGCAGCGGACGCGCTCGATGTAGCCGTGGTGGTCGGCGCCCCAGATGTCGATGACGTGGTCGACGCGCTGGAACTTATCCCAGTGATAGGCGACGTCGGAGGCGAAGTAGGTGTACTCGCCGTCGGACTTGATCAGAACGCGGTCCTTGTCATCGCCCAGGTCGGTGGAGCGGAACCACAGGGCGCCGTCCTTGGTGTAGAGATAGCCCATCTTGTCGAGCTTCTCAAAAGCGCGGTCGACGGCGGAGGTGCCGGCGGTCTCGCCCTCGGTGTCCTTCACATACAGCGAGCGCTCGGAGAACCAACGATCGAAGTCGCAGTTAACGGCATGGCAAAGGTCGCGCATGTTGTCGACCATCTTTACATAGCCGCGCTCGCGGAAGCTCTCCATGCGCTCCTGCGGATCGGCGTTGACCCACTTATCGCCGTCGGTGCGCCAGAACTCGGCGGCCTCGTCGATGATGTAGTCGCCGCCGTAGGAGTCCTTGCCCAGGGTCTCGGCAAAGTTGTCCTGATACGGATGGGTCTCGGGATGCTCGTCGTTCTCGTCGGCAACAAAGGCGTCGCGGTCGGCGATCAGCAGCTTGTGAGCCTCGTCGATATCCACGCCCTGCTTGGCGATGATGTCGGCAAGCTGCATATAGCGCGTGCTGATGGAGTTGCCGAAGGTGTTCATCTGAGAGCCGTGGTCGTTGATGTAGAACTCACGCTGGATGTCGTAACCGGCGTGATCCATAACGCGGCAGAGCGAGTCGCCCAGCGCGGCCCAGCGGCCGTGGCCGATGTGCATGGGGCCGACGGGGTTGGCGGAAACGAACTCGACCTGGGTCTTCAGGCCACCACCGACGTTGGACTTAGCGAAGTCCATACCCTTCTCGCGAGCCTCGCCAAAGATGGCATTCTTGACGGCAACGGAGAGGTAGAAGTTGATGAAGCCGGGGCCTGCGATCTCGACCTTCTCGATCGCGGGGTCCTCGGGCATATGGGCAACGATGGCCTCGGCGATCTTGCGCGGGGCGCAGTGGGCCAGCTTGGCGGACTTCAGGGCCATGGTAGAGGTCCACTCGCCATGAGAAGTGTCAGCCGGTCGCTCGATAGCGCAATCGTCAAGTTCAAATGCGGAAAGGTCGCCGGCCTCCTGGGCCGCAGCAAGCGCAGCGCGTACCAGCTCTTCAATCTTCTCGGGCATAGATCCTCCTTGTGTTAAAGCCCCCGAGCTCTTGGTCACTCGTAGGGCAAAAGCCAGAGTTTGTAGCACTCTATCACAAGCGACGGGCACTGTCGCAGGGTAAAGCTAATAGATATTGCATATGCACAAAAATGACTACAGCTTGTATGGAGTCACTCAAAGATGCCGGTCTGCCTGCAGATTATGCAGGCGTTGAAAATGCATAAAGGTGTGAATGAGCTGCGTCTGTTATCGAATACTCTTACCTATCAGAGTTGTGTGCTTTTCCTGCATAAAGTACGGGTTTGCGCACGTCAGCGTGTTATTCTAGACATACGTAAATTCGTATAAGTTGGAGGTAGCATGTTCTCAATCGGTCAACACGTCATTCATCCGGGCCAGGGAGTCTGCACCGTCGTCGGTTTTAGGGACGACACACCGCAGCCCATGCTGCTGCTCGAGACCAAGCAGGGACATGCGCAGACGATCCTCATGTACCCCGTGGCGCAGGCCGACCGTCTGCACGCCGCCATCTCTCAGCAAGATGCCGAGCACCTGCTGAGCCACTATGACGAGCTGGAGTGCGACACCTTTACCGAGCGCAACAGCTCGCTTGAGGAGACACACTTTAAGCAGCAGCTCAAGCTGGGCGCGCCCGAGACGGTCCGCGTGGCAAAGACCATGATGCACCGCATTCGCCAGGCCGAGGAAGCTGATAAAAAACCCAGCTCCTACTACATGCGCGTACTCAAGGAGGCCAAACGCCGCTCCATCGAGGAGTTCGCCGTGGCCCTTGGCGTCACCGAGGAGGCCGCCGAAGCCCGCCTAGCCCAAGCCGCCCTCAACTAACCCATCCGCGCCAAAAACCACCACAAAGGGAACAGGCACCTTTGTGGTGGTTTTCTTGTTCTAGTAGTATTCATTCTTATCGATACCCACGAGCACAAGGAGTCTCTTATGGCAGAGCCGCTTACCGCCGGAATCACCCGCGACCGCGCGTTCGAACTGCTCAATGAGCACAACAAGGACCCGTTCCATATCACCCATGGCGAGACGGTCGAGGGCACTATGCGCTACTTTGCGCGCGAGTTCGACCCCGAGAACGAGGAGTTTTGGGGCATCGTCGGTCTGCTGCACGACCTGGATTGGGAGGAGCATGAGGACGACCCCATTAACCACACCATCTATGCTGCCGAGATTCTTGAGGGCGAAGGTGCGTCTCCCGAGCTCATTCGCGCCATCCAGACGCACACGTCGGACTTCAACACCTCACTGCCCAAGCCCGAGCTGCAGATGGAAAAGATCCTGTTTGCCTGCGATGAGCTCACCGGCCTGATCGGCGCTGCCGTCATCATGCGCCCGAGCAAGAGCGTTATGGACTTTACGACTAAGTCGCTCAAGAAGAAGTTCAAGGACAAACGCTTTGCCGCCGGCTGCTCGCGCGACGTGATTTCGCAGGGCGCCGAGATGTTGGGCTGGGAGCTCCCCGAGCTCTTTGACCGCACCATCGCGGCCATGCAGTCCTTCGCCCCCGACCGAGATACCTTCCAGGCCTAACCGTCAACGCCACCTAAAACCACCACAAAGGGGGCTTATAGGACAAAATGTGTGTCCACGTTGGGGGCATCGGCGCAGGTCGATGCCCCTTTTTCAGCCGTTTAAATTCCGTGCCCGCTTTTAACCGCTCGGACAGAATGTGTGTCCGGTTGCCTATCGTTCCCGCAGGTAGATAACCTTTTCCGGAACCGTTAAATATCCTTTCGGAAGAGGTGCCCATGAAGGCCGTTTATTGCCCCTACTGCGGCGGTCGGACCAAGCGCAACGGCAGGAC
>ERZ857693.2634-NODE-2634-length-17027-cov-12.171812_pt1 | contig 17027 bp, 9 predicted proteins | sample MGYA00519765_ERZ857693 | MGnify/ENA primary metagenome ERZ857693 (study PRJEB31778, sample SAMEA3449354) | human gut metagenome | biome: human gut; feature: human-associated habitat; material: faeces | place: United Kingdom | collected 2010/2012 ... | reverse complement strand
AGTGGGTGGGCAGGCAGTTGTAGGTGTAGCAGAAGTTCCAGATATCGTAGGCGATAATGTAGACCCAGGTCATATCGGGCCACAGCATGTCGGTCTGATCCTCGGAGGCGTAGACGCTCCACCAACCGGTCATGCAGAAGATGTTGATGATACCGGCGATGCCGTTGAACACGTTGTTCCAGCCGGCCAGCTGCGTGGCGCCCTCGGAGGTGACCCAAGTGGACTGGCCCAGGACAAAGAAGTGGTAGGCGCTCTCAAAGTCGGACACGACGGCGATCATGATGTTGATGGCGACGATCACAAACGGCCACGCACGGAACCAATGCGCCTTGCCGATCTTTCCCCACTGGTACTTAATGGCAATGAAGCCCCAGCAACCGGCCAGCGCAGCGTATACCTTGGCGTAGTGGAACCAGCTGTTCTGGTACACATGGGTGGGGTTGGTGAGCGCCCACTCGGCACCCTGCGAAACGCCCACGGCGATGGCGACGCAGTAGATGGTCATGGCCAGCGGAGCCACGCCAAAGATGATTGCCGCGCCCAGCTTAGTGCGGCGGCCGACCTCGTTGAGCACGATGAGGCCAATAAAGACCATGGCCCAGCCGGCCCAGTGGATAAGGGTATCGCTACCCCAAACATCGAACAGCATGCTGCTCTCCTTTCACACGCCCGCGGCCCCTCTTCTGATCGCGGGCAGTTTGGCCAAATGTCATCAGTTCTGGGGCATGCGCTCCGGATACTTGGCGGTATAGCCCTCGATGTGGAGTGTCGAGGCGATGATTTCCTTGACCGTCTCGTCGGGCACATCGGGGTGCGTGCGGATATACATCAATAACCCCATGATGAGGGTGTAGAACGTCTCGTAGACATGGTCGATGCGTAGCTCATGATGGGCGACAAAATCCACCACGGTGGTGTCGCAGATATACTGCGCCACGCGCTGGACAACGTTGTGCAAAAAGCCGCCGTAGAGCGCACCGCTGCTCGAGGTGAGCGTGCTCGGCAGCTCGTGGCCGCTCACGACCAGACGCTTAAAGAGCGGGGCGACGGTGTCGAGCGCGCCCTCGATATCACCGACGGTGCGGCCGGCGTTCCACTGCTCGAGCTCGGAGATAAAACCGTCGATCGCCTCGTCCATAACAGCGGTGACGGCGGCGTCCATGTCGGCGAAGTAGTGGTAGAACAGCGAGCGTGTGCAGCCGGCTCGCTTGGTCACGGCTGATACCGATAGGTGGGACACGCCCAGCTCGGAGCTTACGGTGCGCACGGCATCGAGGATCTCGCGACGGCGTTCGTCGCCCGTCAAGCGCTTTGCCGCGCTATCGGATGCGGGGACGGCATCGACCACAGAGGTATCTGCTGTGTTGTTGCCCATGTTTTGCCGCCTTTCATCCTCTTTTGCCTGACCGTTCGCCTAACAGTCTTGAATATTGTTGACGGTTCGTCAATACTATTTTTGACACAATGTCAACAATGGCGGGTGAACGGCATGGGGGCATGCTCGGCCTGCAAAAAAGAGGGGCGCTGCGGCCTCGTCGTGCTGCGGCAAGAGAAGGGACAACCATGATTCTCAACGGACCGGGGATTAGCTACACCGAGCCCGATATCGGCGCGGAGTTCGTGCCGCCGCTGCCGGAGCATCCGCGCGAGGCCATTGTCAAGCTGTGCGAGCATTGCACCAACCGTCTGCTGCATCGCGACGAGCTGCTGGGCTACGAGTACTGGTCGTTTGCCGAGGCCGCGACCGACGAGCAGGCCGAGGTGCTCTGCAAGATGAAGATGCGACGTCCCTACACGCTGCCCGAGATGGTCAAGCTCACCGGCATGCCCGAGGCCCAGATCGAGAAGATGCTCGACGACATGAGCTACACGGGTCTGCTCGAGTACAACTGGGAAAACCCCGAGCGCGCCAAGCAGTGGGTGCTGCCCATGCTGGTGCCGGGTTCCGCCGAGTTCCTCAACATGCGCGTGAGCCAGCTCGAGGAACACCCGGTCTACGCCAAGTTTTTTGAGCAGGCATCCAAAGGCCCACTGTCTAAGGCCACGCCGATGGTGCCGCCCGGTGGTGCCGGCATCGGCATGCATGTCATTCCGGTCGAGAAGGCCATCGATGCCGCGAGCACGTCGGTGCCGATCGAGCATATCGAGCATTGGCTCGACAAATACGATGGCAAATATGCCGCTAGCACCTGCAGCTGCCGCGCGAGCCGTCGCGTGATGGGAGAGGGTTGCGCCGACGACCCGGCCGATTGGTGCATCGCCGTGGGCGATATGGCCGACTACGTGGTCGAGACCGGCCGTGGCCATTACGTGACGCGCGACGAGGTCTACGACATCCTGCGTCAGGCCGAGGACAACGGCTTTGTGCACCAGATCACCAATATCGACGGCGAGAACAAGATCTTCGCCATCTGCAACTGCAACGTCAACGTGTGTTACGCCCTGCGCACCTCGCAGCTGTTCAACACGCCCAACCTGTCGCGCTCGGCCTATGTCGCCAAGGTCGAGAAGGACAAGTGCGTGGCTTGCGGTCGCTGCGTTGAGGTGTGCCCGGCCGGTGCCGCCAAGCTCGGCCAGAAGCTCTGCAGCAAAAAGGCCGGCGGACAGGTGCCCGAGTATCTGCGCCAGGAGCTGCCCGATGCCACCAAGTGGGACCACACCAAGTGGTCGCCCAACTACCGCAACGATAACCGTATCGAGACGCACGAGTCCGGCACCGCGCCCTGCAAGACGGCGTGCCCTGCACACGTTGCCGTTCAGGGCTACTTGAAGCTTGCGGCGCAGGGCCGCTATGACGAGGCGCTGGCGCTCATCAAGCGCGAGAACCCGCTGCCTGCTATCTGCGGCCGCGTGTGCAACCGCCGCTGTGAGGATGCTTGCACCCGCGGCCGTGTGGACGCCGCCGTGGCTATCGACGAGGTCAAGAAGTTTATCGCCCAGCGCGATCTGGATGCCGCGACCCGCTATGTCCCGCCTGTGGTGACCCCGACGCGTGCCGGCGGCTTCGACCAGAAGATCGCCATCATCGGTGCCGGTCCGGCCGGCCTGTCCTGCGCTTTCTACCTGGCCGAGAAGGGCTACAAGCCCGTCGTGTTCGAGAAGAACGAGCGCCCGGGCGGCATGCTCACCTACGGCATTCCCAGCTTTAAGCTGCAGAAGGATGTTATCGAGGCCGAGGTCGAGATCATTCGCCTGATGGGTGCCGAGTTCCGCTATGGCGTTGAGGTCGGTCGCGATGTGACGCTCGACGAGCTGCGCGCGCAGGGCTTTAAGGCCTTCTACGTTGCCATTGGCTGCCAGGGCGGCCGCCTTGCTGGTATTCCGGGTGAGGATGCCGAGGACGTGACCGTGGCCGTCGACTTTTTGCGCGAGGTCAACAGTGGCATGATCGACGCGCTGCCCGGCCGCACCATTGTGGTGGGCGGCGGCAACGTGGCTATCGATGTCGCGCGCAACGCCTGCCGTCTGGGTTCCGAGCACGTTGAGATGTTCTGCCTGGAGAGCGAGGCCCAGATGCCCGCCAGCGAGGAAGAACGTCGCGAGGCCGTTGAGGACGGCGCTCACATCAGCTGCGGCTGGGGCCCCAAGGAGATTCACCTGGACGAGGCCGGTCGTGTGTGCGGCATCACCTTCAAGCGCTGCACGCGTGTCTTTGACGACGAGGGCCGTTTTGCGCCCGAGTACGACGAGAACGATCTGTGCCGTGTCGATGCCGACCGTGTCGTCATGTCGATTGGCCAGTCCATTGTGTGGGGCGACCTGCTGGCTGGCTCCAAGGTGGAGCTCGGCCGCGGCCAGGGTGCCCTTGCCGATCCCCAGACTTACCAGACCGCCGAACCCGACATCTTTGTGGGCGGCGACGTCTACACCGGCCCCAGCTTTGCCATCGACGCTATCGCCGCCGGTCACGAGGCCGCGGTGTCCATCCATCGCTTTGTGCAGCCGGGCTCCACGCTCACCATCGGCCGCAACCAGCGCCGCTACACCGCGCTCGACCGCGACGATGTCGTGATCGAGAGCTACGACAACGCGAGCCGCGAGGTTGCGCATGTGGACCGCGAACGCGAGAAGGCTGCACCGTTTAGCGAGTATGTTGAGACCTTTACCGAGGAGCAGGTGCGCGCCGAGACCGCCCGCTGCCTGGGCTGCGGCGCCTCGATCGTCGACCCCAACAAGTGCATCGGCTGCGGCCTGTGCACCACCAAGTGCGCGTTCGACGCCATCCATCTGGATCGCGACCGCCCCGAGTGCTCCACGATGGTCAAATACGAGCAAAAGCTCCCGAGTCTCGGCAAGTACGCGCTCAAGCGTGCGATTAAAATCAAATTCGGGAAGAAGTAAGAAGCGCAACAAGCAGGAGAACGGCGTAGAGAGCGGTTGGACAGCGAGCGAGTCCCAGGCGTGGCGAGGTGCCTTGAAAGAGGAGGGCGTAGGGCTTTTGCCCATGCCTGACGATTGAAAGGCAGATCGCCCGTCTGGGGCTCGCGCAGCGTCAAGCCGACCGCCGTTCGTTAGAACGGCGGAAGGAACTAATAGTGCACGAGCTCGGAATCGTCTATCACATCATTCGCGATGTCGAGAACGTGGCGCGCGCCAATGGCGTGAGTCGCGTTTCGAGCGTGACGTTGCTGCTGGGCGAGGTCTCGGGCGTCGTTCCCGACTTGCTGCTCGACGCTTGGCGCTGGGCGGCAGATAAAAAGCCCATCGCGCAGGGCGCGGAGCTTATTGTGGAGCCCGTCGAGGCCGTGACGCATTGCAAGGCGTGCGGCCGCGACTACGCGACGGTCGAGCACGGCAAGACCTGCCCCCATTGCGGCAGCGGCGAGACATACCTGCTGCAGGGCCAGGAGGTCATGATCAAGCAGATCGAGACCCCCGACGAGGACCCGGCAGACGCTGTCCCCGACGGCCCTTCCGACGTCCCCGACGCCGTCGACGCCGCCAGCCCCCTCCACATCGCCTAGGATTCCCCATAAGTTGCGGTGAAATAGTTCCTAAATTCAGCCTTCTGGCTCTTAAACAAGAACTATTCCACCGCAACTATTTTGAGTGGTTTCATAGATCATAAGTCACGAAAATAGTCAAGCCATGTCTGTTTAAACAAAATAGCGGCAGTACAAGCGCGTTCGCGCTTGCCTAAAATCGATATTAATGAACAGCCTGCTTGTATCTGTAAAATGCATGGCTTGATGAGCGACGCCTTGTCGTGTAATGAGTCAAAAAGCAGTAACGTAATCAACTTGTAACAAACCTAGACGTTTAAACAAATAAACCAACCTTTTGCGAATTTAGCTATAATTCCACAAACCAAACAGGTATACTTCCTTAATGTCGTGTAGGAAATACGTAGACAAAAAGGAGGTTATGTGATGGTAAGTATTGTTCTTGCTAGCCACGGGGACTTGGCTGCTGGAATCAAGCAGACGGGCTCGATGGTCTTTGGCGATCAGCCGTCTGTAGCCGTGGTCTCGCTCGAGCCGAGCATGGGCCCCGACGACTTCCGTGCCAAGGTCGAGGAAGCAGTCGCTTCCTTCGAGGACCAGGAACAGGTGCTCTTCCTCGTTGATCTGTGGGGCGGCACGCCGTTCAACCAGATCAGCGGGCTCATCGAGGGCCACGATTCCTGGGCTATCGTCACCGGTGTCAACCTGCCTATGCTCATCGAGGCATATTCGCAGCGCTTTGACGCAAAGAACACTGCACATGCGATCGCAAAACATCTCGTGACTGAGGCTAAGGCTGGCGTGCGCGTCAAGCCCGAGTCTCTGGAGCCCGAGGAGAAGAAGCCGGCTGCGGCCGCCGCTGCTCCTGCAGGCGCCATCCCTCCGGGAACGGTCATCGGCGATGGGCACATCAAGATCGCCCACGTCCGTATCGACACCCGTCTGCTTCATGGTCAGGTGGCCACCACGTGGACCAAGCAGATCAACCCCAACCGCATCATCGTGGTTTCCGACGGCGTTGCTCACGACGAGCTCCGCAAGACCATGATCGAGCAGGCTGCCCCTCCGGGAGTCCATGCCAATGTCGTGCCTATCAAGAAGATGGCCGAGGTCGTCAAGGACACGCGTTTTGGTGACACCAAGGCCATGCTGCTCTTCGAGAACCCACAGGATCTGCTCAAGGCCATCGAGGCCGGCGTCGACATCAAGGAAGTCAACATCGGTTCCATGGCTCACTCCAAGGGCAAGGTCGTCGTCACCAACGCCGTTGCTATGGGCGATGACGACGTTAAGACCCTCGAGGCCCTCAAGGCCAAGGGCGTCAAGTTCGAGGTCCGCAAGGTTCCTTCGGATGCTTCCGAGGATCTCGACGCCATGTTGAAGAAAGCTAAGGCCGAACTGGCCGCTCAAGCATAGTAAAGGAGGGTCCGATACATGTCTGCAATCACTATTCTGCTTGTTGCGATTGTCGCGTTGCTTGCCGGTATGGAAGGCATTCTGGATGAGTTCCAGTTCCATCAGCCGCTCGTGGCATGCACGCTTATCGGTCTCGTAACCGGTCACCTTCAGGAGGGCATCCTCCTGGGCGGTTCGCTCCAGATGATGGCCCTTGGCTGGGCTAACGTCGGCGCCGCCGTCGCGCCTGACGCCGCTCTGGCCTCGGTCGCTTCTTCGATCATCATGGTGCTCGCCCTCAACGGCGGCGCCACTGATTCGGCCAAGGCCGTTACCGCGGCCATCGCCGTCGCCGTCCCGCTGTCGGTCGCTGGTCTGTTCCTGACCATGATCTGCCGTACCATTGCTACCGCTATCGCTCACGCCATGGACGGTTGCGCCGAGAAGGGCGACTTCTCCGGCATCGAGCGCTGGCAGTACGCTGCCATCCTCATGCAGGGCCTTCGTATCGCCATCCCGGCAGTACTTCTGTGCATCATCCCGGCCGAGGCCGTTACCAACGCGCTTAACGCTATGCCCGACTGGCTGTCCGGCGGCATGGCTGTCGGCGGCGGCATGGTCGCTTCCGTCGGTTACGCCATGGTCATCAACATGATGGCCACCAAGGAGACCTGGCCGTTCTTCATCCTCGGCTTTGTCCTTGCTGCCATCCCTCAGCTCACGCTGATCGCCCTTGGCCTCATCGGCATCTCCCTTGCCCTCATCTACCTTGGCCTTAAGGATCTGGCCAAGCAGGGTGGCGGCATGGGCGGCGGCTCCGGTGACCCGCTCGGCGACATTTTGAACGATTACGAGTAGGAGGGGAGTGATACATATGGCAGAGAACAAGATTCAGCTCACCAAGGCTGACCGCAAGAAGGTTTGCTTCCGTCATCAGTTCCTTCAGGGCTCGTGGAACTACGAGCGTATGCAGAACGGCGGCTGGTGCTTCGCAATGATCCCTGCGATCAAGAAGCTCTACACCAACAAGGATGACCAGATTGCCGCTCTTAAGCGCCACCTGGAGTTCTATAACACCCATCCCTATGTTTCCGCCCCCGTCATTGGCGTCACCCTCGCTCTCGAGGAGGAGCGCGCCAACGGTGCTCCGATCGACGACGTCGCCATTCAGGGCGTCAAGGTCGGTATGATGGGCCCGCTCGCCGGCGTCGGCGACCCCGCCTTCTGGTTCACCCTTCGCCCGATTCTGGGCGCTCTGGGCGCTTCCCTGGCCCTGTCCGGCAGCATCGCCGGTCCGCTGCTGTTCTTCTTCGCGTGGAACATCATCCGTTACGCCTTCCTGTGGTACACGCAGGAGTTTGGCTACAAGGTCGGCTCCTCCATCGCCAAGGACCTCTCCGGCGGTCTGATGGGCAAGGTCACCGAGGGTGCTTCCATCCTGGGTATGTTCATCATCGGCGCCCTGGTCGAGCGCTGGGTGTCCATCTCCTTCACCCCGGTCGTCTCCAAGGTCACGCAGTCTGCTGGCGCCTTTATCGACTGGGCTAACCTGCCCTCTGGTTCTGAGGGTGTCAAGGAAGCACTGACGATGTATAACTCCATCGGTGCTAACGCCCTTGATCAGGTGAAGGTCACCACGCTTCAGGCCAACCTCGATCAGCTCATCCCCGGCCTTGCCGCCGTGTGCCTGACCCTGCTGGTCTGCAAGCTCCTCAAGAAGAAGGTCAGCCCGATCGTCATCATCCTGGCTCTCTTCGCCATCGGCATCATCGGTCGCGTCTGCGGCTTCATGTAAGCACGTTTCGGCTTAAGACCGAGAATTGCTAGGCAAGGGCTTTTGAGCCATTGAAACGGACCGCACCCGGTGGGTACACTGGATGCGGTCCGATTGTTTTATTTGGAGGGCGAGGTGCGCATGGCGCAATCTCAGAACAGCACGGTCGATCTGGCAACGCCGGCAACCTGCCTGATGGGGCTTACCAGCCACGGTAACGTGATGGTGGGCAATAAGGCGTTCGAGTATTACAACGAGCGCAATCCCGAGGATTATATTCAAATCCCGTGGGACGAGGTCGACTATATTGCCGCCGAGGTTTTACGCGGCACCAAGAAGATCACGCGTTTTGCCATCTTCACCAAGGACAACGGTCACTTTACGTTTTCGACGCGCGACGACAAAGAGACGTTGCGCGCGGTCCGCAAGTACGTCGACGAGGATAAGCTTGTGCGTTCGCCCGACTTTATCGATGTGACGGCCAAGGGCGCCAAGAGCATCCCCTCCGTTATCAAAAACCTCTTCCACAAAGGTAACTAGTCATTAAAGAGCGCCCCCCAAGTGGGACGCAGTTTCCCATGGGGCTCGATCGGGAAAGTGCATCCCAGTTCGAGCGCCGATTCCGGGATGTAGTTTCCGGAACGGGGTCGTTTGGGAAACTGTGTCCCGTTTCGAGCCGAAATTCTGGGACACAGTTTCCAGCGAGGTCCCATTGGGAAAGTTTGACCCAGAATTTGCCTGGATAGTGGGACACACTTTCCGGAGGGCTGTTCCACTGCAACTTCGAAGAGTGGCTATACGCTGTATTACAACGGCGTAAATCTGCTACACTAGTACAACATGCCTCCGTAGCTCAGGGGATAGAGCACCGCTCTCCTAAAGCGGGTGTCGACGGTTCGAATCCGCCCGGGGGCACCAGAAGATTATGACGGCGTCGCGAGAGCGGCGCCGTTTCTGGTTTGTGGGAGCTGCCGGCGGATTCGAACCGTCGACACCCGCGTCACTCATTTCCCCGCGGGGGAGTTTTCGAATCCGCCCGGGGGCACCAGAGGAATATCGAGCCCGGTACCGTTACGGTGCCGGGCTCTTTTGGTTTAAGGCATGCCGTAGTATTCGCTGCTTCAGATAAAGAAAGCGCCCGCTTGCTGGGGGAGCAAGCGGGCGCCTGTGAGCGAATATGTTTGCGGCGAAAGCCGCGATGAGCGGTGGGGTGGCGACTAGTTGGTCGTACCGGAATCGTCGCCCGTGCCCGAGCCCGAGCCCGAGCCCGAACCAGAAAGTGCGACCGTCAGCGTAATCGTGCTGTCGGTGGACTGCTTTCCAGTGGGGGAGACGCCCGTAACGGTTGCATCCTCGTTACCGCTTACGGGATTGCCGTTCTGGTCACAGAAGCCAATGTTATAGAAACCGGCGTTGTTGAGCGCGGTAACGGCGGCGGAAATGCTCTTGCCGTACAGGTTGCCCGGGACGGTGGCCTTGCCGGACTTCTTGGCGATGACGACGGTAATCGTGGCGCCGGGCTTCTGCTTGCCGCTGGGGTTCCAGCTGATCACGGTGCCCTCGGTAACCGAGTCGTTCTCCTGGTAGCTCACGTCGACACCAAAGCCTGCCATATCGAGGGCGTTGCGCGCCTGGGCCTCGGTCATGTCGGTCAGGTCGGGGACGGACGTGGTATCCGGGCCGCTCGAGACCTTGTACGAGATGGTCGTGCCCTTCGCGACTTCCTTACCGGCTTCGGTGCCCTGCTCAAAGACCTGGCCCTCATCAGCCTCGTTGGCCTCCTCGGAGGCGTTGCCCTTCAGGCCAACGCTTGCCAGTGCGGCTTCTGCTTGGTCCTTGGTCAGGCCGACAAGTTTGGGAACCTCAACCTTTTCGGAGGGCTTGGGGCCCTTGGAGATTACCAGGTTCACCTTGGTGCCCTTGGTCTTCTTGGTGTTGCCGTTGGGCGTCTGCTCGGCGACCTTGCCCTCGTCGACATCGTCGTTGTAGCTTTGGTCGATGGTGCCGACCTCGAGGCCGGCTTCCTTGATCAGCTCGACGGCAGTCTGCTGGTCCTTGCCCAGCACATCGGGCACGGTGACCTGCTCGCCGCCAAAGAGTCCTGTGGCAAAGGCCACCACGATGCCGATGACGGCAACGGCTGCCACCACGGCGGCGATGATCTTGTTCTTGTTGGATTTGGGCTTTTCGACCTCGTAGGAGCCGGTGGAGCCCGAAACCGAGCTGCGGGCGGTATTTTGGCCGCTCACGCCCGAGACGGGACGCACCATGGCGCGCGTCTGATCGGAAAGCTCGCGAGTCTTGGTGGCGCCCAGCTCACCGGGGGCACCGATGATGCGCGTGGGCTCCGAGACGTTGACGGCACGGCCCGACAGGTAGCTGTTGAGCACCTGACGCAGCTCGTCGGCGGTCTGGAAGCGGTTTGCCGGGTCCTTCTCCATGCACTTGAGGATGATGCGCTCAAGGTCGGCGTCGACACCGGAGTTGATCTGGCTCGGCGGAATAGGCAGCTCGTTGACCTGCTTGAGTGCGACCGAGATAGCGTCGTCACCGTCAAAGGGGACGCGGCCGGTGGCGCACTCGTACATCACGACGCCCAGCGAGTAGATATCCGAGGTGGGGCCGAGGTCCTGACCACGGGTCTGCTCGGGGCTGACGTAGTGGGCGGTTCCCAGCACGTTGTTGTCTTGCGTGAGGTGGCTGTTCTTGGCGCGCGCGATGCCAAAGTCCATCACCTTGATGTTGCCGTCGGGCAGCACCATGATGTTCTGCGGCTTAATGTCGCGGTGGATGATCTCGTGCTTGTGGGCGACCGAAAGCGCGGAGCTGATCTGCGAGCCGATCTGGGCGACCTTCTTGGGGTCGAGGGCGCCGTGGCTCTTGATGCCGCTCTTAAGGTCGGTGCCGCGCAGGTACTCCATGACGATGTAATAGGTGTCGCCGTCCTTGCCCCAATCGTAGACGCCCACGATATAGGGGGAGGAGAGACCGGCTGCTGCCTGGGCCTCCTGCTTAAAGCGTGCGGCGAAGGTTGCGTCGCCAGCATACTGCGGCAGCATGATCTTGACGGCAACCGTGCGGTCGAGGACCTGGTCCTGTGCACGGTAGACGGTCGCCATGCCGCCTGTTCCCACCTTATCCTTGAGGAGGTATCTTCCCCCGAGGACCCTCTGTTCCATTCCTGCTCCTAACATAACTATTCGCTCAACGATGTGTGTAGTACCTACGATGTGGCCGCTGGGGCCGTGTGGCGCGTTGCCGCTAACTCTTCGGCCGCGGCGCGCCTCGGGTGTCCGATTCGATCATGGGCATCACGCTCCCTGTGCGGCAAGCGCCGCGGTCAGGACGATACCGGCAATCTTGGCGGCCTCGACGTCATGCTTGTCGAAATCCTCCAAGGCCACCGAGATGGCGACCGTGGGTGAATCGTAAGGTGCAAAGCCAACAAACATCGAGTTGACGTTGGTGCCGCCGGTCTCGGCCGAGCCGGTCTTGCCGGCGACCTTGACGCCGGGGATCTGGGCATCGGTGCCGGTGCCGGACTGGACGACGGCAAGCATGGCCTGCTTGACCTGGTCGGCCGTGGCGGAGCTGACGGCCTGACCAAGCGAGCGGGACTGCGTGGTCTTGACCACGGTTCCGTCCGGGGCGAGTACCTGGGCTACAAAGTACGGGTCCATGACCACGCCGCTGTTAGCGATGGCGGCGGCAATCACGGCGTTTTGCATGACGGTGGTCTGCGGGCCGGGCGTGTGGTCCATGCCGACAGGCTGGCCGGCGCCGGCCCAGGCGGTCTCCCACTCGGTCATGAGCGACGGGTCGGCCATGATGGAGGCCGCGGAGGTCAGGTCCTGGCCGAGCTTTTGGCCGTAGCCGAAGGCGTTGGCAAACTGTACGAGCGTATTTGCGCCAACTTCGTTTGCCACCTGGCCAAAGACGACGTTGGAGGACACGGCAAAGGCCTGCTGCAGGCTGATGGTGCCGTAGCTCTCGTTGGCAGAGTTGGTGACCGGTGCGTTGCCGATGTCCATGGAGCCGGGCGCCTGGTAGGTGCTGGTAAGGCTGGCGGTGCCGGTCTCGAGTGCCGCGGAAAGCGTAACGACCTTAAACGTTGAGCCCGGCGTGTACAGCGCGTCCATGGCGCGATTGTACATGGAGCCGTCCTCGCCGCCGCCCGTCTGCAGCAGGGCATCGATGTTGGTGTTGTCATAGGTGGGCGAGCTGGCACATGCGAGCACCGCGCCGGTACGCGGGTCGATGACCACTACAGCGCCCTTAAAGCCCTTGAGTGCCTGCTCGGCCGCCGTCTGGATGCGCGAGTCGATGGTGAGCTTGGCGGTGTTGCCCGGCTGGGTCTGGCCCGCGAGCGACGCGATGGCGTTGTTCCAGCTGGAGTAGTCCTTAGAACCGGTGAGCGTGTCGTTCATGACGCTCTCGATGGCGGTGGTGCCATACTGCTGACTCACGTAGCCAACCACGTGCGCTGCCAGGTTACCGTTGGGGTAGGAGCGTACGTAGGTGCCGTCCTCCTGCTGCAGCGACTCGGCCAGCGTCACGCCGTCGGACGTGATGATGGAGCCGCGCTGGATGTACTTGGAGCGGGCGATGGTGTGGTTGTTGGTCGGCATGTCCTGATAGTCCTTGGCCTTGATGACCTGGACATAGGTGAGGTTGCCGATAAGGATGGCGAACAGCGCCGTAAAGGCGAGCACCGCGCGGGTTAGACGGTTGGCGAGCGCCACGCGGCCGAGCACACCGGATTCAGGCGTGTCGAGCAGGCGACGACGCATGCGCGAGCCGACGGAATGGCTGCCGCTGCCGTAGGAAGACGAGGTGGCAAAGCGCGTGCCCGTCGGGGCGGCGGCCGATGCGACCTGATCATCGGTGATGGCGGCCATGGTGCCGGTGCCGGTAAGCTCGGCCTCGCGTCCGGTCGCCTCGTCACCGGCGCGCAGCAGGAGCGCGACGATGATAAAGCTTGCCAGCAGCGAGGAGCCGCCCTGGCTCATAAAGGGCAGAGTGACGCCGGTCAGCGGGATCAGGCGGGTGACGCCGCCCACGATCAAGAAGGCCTGGAAGCTGATGGCTGCCGTAAGACCGGTGGCGCTAAAGGCGGCGAGGTCGGATTTAGCGCGGGCAGCTGTGGTGAGGCCACGCACGGCAAAGAGCATAAACAGGATGAGCACGGCGCCGCCGCCCAAAAGGCCCATCTCCTCGCCAATGGCCGAGAAGATAAAGTCGGACTCGACGACAGGGATGTTGTTGGCCATGCCGTTGCCGATGCCAACACCGACCAGGCCGCCATCGGCAAGCGAGAAGAGCGACTGGACGATCTGGTAGCCCTGGCCCTGGGCGTCCTTAAACGGATCGACCCAAACCTGGAAACGCACCTGAACGTGCGACAGGAACTTGTAGGCGCCCACGGCTCCGACAGCTAAGAGCGCAAGGCCGATAACGACATACGAAAAGCGCCCCGTGGCAACGTAGAGCATCAGCAAGAAGATGGTGTAGAACAGCACGGCCGAACCCAGGTCGCGTTCGAAGACGACGACGAGCAGGCACACACCCCACACGGCAAACAGCGGCAGCAGCAGTCGCAGGCGAGGGATCTTAAAGCCCAGAATCTTGCGGTTGGAGATGGAGAGCAGCTCGCGGTTCTCGGCCAGGTAGCCGGCCAGGAACAGGACGATAAAGACCTTGGCGAACTCGCCGGGCTGGATGGTAAAGCCCGCGATGCGAATCCACAGCTTGGAGCCCGAGATCGTGGTGCCGATAAAGATAGGCAGCATCAGCAGAATGATGCCGATGATGCCAAAGGTGTACTTGTAGCGCATGACCACGTCGAGGTTTTTGACTAGTGCAAGCGTTCCCACCATGAGCGCCACCGAGACAAACAGGATGATGAGCTGTGAGATGGCGAGAGCGGGGGCGAGACGCGTCACGAACGTGATGCCGATGCCCGAAAGTATAAATACGATGGGCAGGATGGCGGGGTCGGCACCGGGCGCCAAGATGCGCACGGCAATGTGGGCCGCGGCAAAGGCGGCAAAGAGGCCGATCGGTACGGCGAGCGTCTCAAAGGAGATGGCAGCGCCCGCGGTGAGGACGTACATCGCATACAGCAGGATGACGGGGAACGCCGAGGCGATGAGCAAGAGCAGCTCGGTGTTGCGGCGACTCATAAGCGGCACTCCCTTTCTAATTCTTATCGGAGGCTTCGGCCTCGGCGGACTGTTCGGCGGTTTTCTCGGAATCTGATTCGGAGGTCGATCCCTGATTGGTGTTGTCGCGAATCGTTTGCGCGTCGATCACCTGGCGGGTCTGCTCCTCGTCGATCTGGTGGCGGTACTTGGATATCGTGTCCTGCGCATCGTCGACACTTGTTTGCGGAATGCCCGCCTTGAGGCGGTTTTGCGTGTCTTCGGGCAGGTCGGACAGCTTGATGCTGGTTTCGCTTTCGAGCCAGTGGAGCTTGAGTCCGAGTGGCTTGCCGGGCAGGCCGCGCCAGACGGCGACATTGCCCTGGTAGGTACCCAGGTAGTACGAGCCGGTGACACCCGTGTAGGCCCAGATGCCAGCTGCTAGCACAAAGACGAGGGCCAGGATGGCGGCGATAGTAACATTGCGGCGACGCACGCGTTGCGCCTCGCGCATAACGCCATCGTCAACCAGGTCAACGACTACTACGGTTACGTTGTCGTGGCCGCCGGCGGCAAGCGCCGCGTCCACTAGGTTGTCGACGCAGATTTGCGCGGTTGAGGACTGCGTGGCGATGTTCTCGATATCGCTATCGGGAATCATGCTCGAGAGGCCGTCGGAGCACAGGATCAGGCGGTCGCCTTCCTCGATATGCAGAGTGAAGTGGTCGGCATACATGGCGGGGTCCGAGCCCAGCGCGCGGGTGATGACCGAACGGTTGGGGTGGACGCGAGCCTCGTCTGCCGTGATCTCGCCGGCGTCCACGAGCTCCTCCACGTAGGAGTGGTCGCGGGTCACGCGGATGAGCGTGCCCTCGTGGAGCAGATAGGCGCGAGAGTCGCCCACGTGGGCGATGGCGAGCGTGTCGTTTTCGATGTAGGCGCAGGTGGCTGTGCAGCCCATGCCGGGCTTGCCCAGGCCGTTCAGGGCCGCCTCGATTACGGCGGCGTTGGCTGCCTCGACGGATGCGGCCAGGCGTGCTGCGTCGGCGGACTGTGGGGCCGTCTTGGCTATAGTCTCGACGGCGATAGAAGAGGCTACCTCGCCGGCGGCGTGACCACCCATGCCGTCGCATACGCAAAAGAGCGGCGACTGCACCAGGTAGGAATCCTCATTGTGCGGGCGCACACAGCCAACGTCGGAGCGGGCGCCCCACATGAGTTGCGTGGTGGTGCCGGCATCATAGGTCGAGTCGGTCTCGATGCGCTCCTCGGTTAGGGGTTCAAAGCTCATGGTCGAGCCGGGGTCTTTGAGTTTGGCCTCAACGGCGGCAACGTCGATTTCGGCTGTGTCACCGGGAGAGACGGTGTCGGTCTCGGCGTTTGATTCGGAATCGCCGGTGTCCGGGGAGTCGGGCTCCTCGGAAACGCGGGCGGTCGACTCGTCATCTTGCGGGCTGACGTCTATAGGCTCGGGCGTCGCAAAGTGCGACGGCGCGGGCGTGTTTTGCGACTGGGCGGCGGGCTCGGCCACGGCATCGGACTCGCTTGCGGGCGCAGGCTGCGGGGTCTTGGGTGCAGGGCCGTCCTCGGGGGATGTCCCCGCCTCGGGCGCCGGCGCAGACGCGGGCGCAACCTCGGATGCCGGGGCTATGGGAAACGCCGGCGCGGCGGGCTCGGGTGCCGCAAACACCGCAGCGCTCTCGTTGATTGCCGCGGCGACGGGCTCTGCAAAGTGAGCCGGCGCCGGGGTTGCTTCGGGCGCTGTGGGCTGTTCCGCAGCATGTGCGCCGATGGGCGCCGCTACGGCATCCGCTTCGTCCTCGTTATCGGCGAGATCCGAAATATCATGCGTTACATGCGAAAGAGGCAGGGAGAACACGGTGTCCTCGGGCTCCACGGGTGTGGAGTCCGCCGGAGCGGCGTGGGCCGGCGCAGCTGTGGCGGCGGCCGGTGCCTCGGTCATAGTCGCGGACTTGTTCTCCTCGTCGATCATCGACGGTTCACCTTCATGACCACATCGCCAATCTGGACTTCGTCGCCCTCGCGCAGCGTTGCGGGCTCCACAAGCTGGCGGCCGTTGACGAGCGTGCCGTTAAGCGAGTTGAGGTCCTCGATGATGAGCGCCGGGCCCTGCAGCGAAAAGCGCGCATGCGAGGCCGAGACGAATGGTTCGTTGATGCAGATGTCCGAAGATGGCGAGCGACCGACGATGACGGGGCCGAGCATATCTACGTGGATGCCGCGGATACCGCGCGGACCCTTGTCCACATCGATCGTCCAGATAGCCGAGTCGCGGCGCTGTCCGCGCACAAGTCCCACGCCGGTCTTCATGACGGCGAACAGGAAGATATAGAGCAGGGCGACCAGGACGATGCGGCCTGCAAAAAGGACGATATCGATGTTCATAAGCGACTATCCCCTAAATTCAAAGGTGCTCAGGCCAAACGTCAGCAGATCGCCGTTGCGCAGCGGGCAGCGCGTAATGCGGCGGTTGTTGACGAGTGTGCCGTTGGTGGAATTGAGGTCCTCGATCGACCAATCCGAGCCCGTAAAGGTGAGCTGGGCGTGGCGGCGCGACACGTTGGGGTCGCGCAGGGCAATGTCGGAAACTGAGCGCTCGCGACCGATGGTCACCTGTGCGGAGGTGATGCTATGGCTCTCGCCGCTCACGACGTCGACGAGCTGGGCGAGCGGGCGCTGCGGGGCGCGAGTGCTCGCCATGTTGGAGGCGATGCCGGTTGCGGCGCCTAGGCCCACGGCGGCACCGGTCGCGGC
>ERZ857693.2627-NODE-2627-length-17054-cov-6.989470_pt1 | contig 17054 bp, 16 predicted proteins | sample MGYA00519765_ERZ857693 | MGnify/ENA primary metagenome ERZ857693 (study PRJEB31778, sample SAMEA3449354) | human gut metagenome | biome: human gut; feature: human-associated habitat; material: faeces | place: United Kingdom | collected 2010/2012 ... | reverse complement strand
ATGCGGAACGCACGATGGACAGGATGTCGGACGGCGAGTGCCAGCGCATCATGATTGCCCGCGCATTGGCACAGTCCACACCCATCATCCTGCTGGACGAGCCTACCTCGTTCCTCGACATGCCCAACCGTTACGAACTCTGTTCGCTGCTCGCCCGGCTGGCCCATAACGAAGGAAAGTGCATCCTGTTTTCCACCCACGAACTCGACATAGCCCTCTCCCTGAGCGACAGAATAGCCCTCATAGACACCCCCGGACTTCATTGTATGCCAACAGAGGAGATGCGCCGGAGCGGTTATATCGAACGGCTGTTCAGCAACCAAGCCATGCGGTTCGACCCGCTGAGCGGAATCGTAAAGGCTCAATAGTATATAATAAAGACTCAAAAGCTAATGAAATTACTATTGCAGCATAAGATATTCATAGGATATTTTCTTCTAATGGCGATTATCGGTAGTATGGTCGCCATCGTTTTACACGAGCGTAAACGTGTGGCGGAGATAGAGCAGGAGTCGATAACCATATTCCAGACACAAAGCAATATCAGCACTACCCATCGCCATATCACCGTGCTTGCTACTTTCGGGGAATCCGTCATGACGTGGACAGATAAAGATTGTGAGTTATACCGTACACGTCGTCTGAAGGCGGATTCCCTGCTGCAAATTTTACGTGAACAATGCAAGGAATTTGTACGTCCGGAACAAGTGGATTCCCTCCGTTCCCTACTGCTCAACAAAGAGGAACATCTGTTGCGGATGAAAGAGATTTTCCGGCAACAAAAACAAATCGACAGCCTGCTGGCCGGCCAATATTCACTTGTCACATCACAAGCAAATACCTCCCGTACTGTCACCCGCAAGAAAAAAGGGATAGCCGGATTATTCGGAGGCAAGGAAACCGTACAATTGCCATCCGCTAATACCAAAGTGAGAGCACGGGGGAACGAGCTTATTTCCTTGCAGGAAGAACGCAGAAGAAACATCGAGACCTATACGGACAGTCTGCGGTTGCATAACCGTGAACTCAACGGTAAGTTGCGCACGTTAATCACAAGCCTGGATGAGCAGGCATTGTCCGCCCTCCGGAACAAAGAAGTCCGTTTGAAGGATTCATACGAGCATTCCACCCTTGTAATAACCGGCCTGATAATCTTCTCCATAATCCTGTTGTTTGTCTTGTATCTTATCATACAACGGGATATCAAGATTAAGGCAAGGAACAGGAAACGCCTGGAAGAAACGATAGAACAGAACTATGCGTTGCTGGAAATGCGGAAGAATATTATCCTGACCATTTCCCATGACATCCGCGCCCCGCTGAACATCATCAGCGGGAGTGCCGAACTGGCTATGGATACTCGTGAAAAGAAACGCAGGAACAATCACATGAACAACATCCGAATTGTATGTAAACACGTGGTACACTTGCTCAACAACCTGCTGGACGTGTACCGTCTGAACGAGGCCAAAGAAACCCGCAACGATGTGCCGTTCAGCCTTAAAGACTTGTTGGAACGTACCGTTTTCGGATTCTCCCACGTGGTCAATAACAAGGGAATCCTGTTCTGTCACGATTTCAAGGATACCGATGTCAAACTTTACGGCGATGTGGACCGTATCGAGCAGATTATAGACAACCTGCTCAGCAATGCAGTCAAATTCACGGAAGCCGGTACAATCAGTCTGAATGCCTGTTATCATGAAGGAGAGCTGCTGTTAGAAGTCAAAGATACCGGTATTGGTATGAGTGAGGAGACGCTCTCCCGTATCTTCCGTCCGTTCGAACGTTTGAGTTCAGTGGCCAACGCCCATGGATTCGGATTGGGGCTGCCAATCACGAAAGGACTTGTCAACCTGCTTGGCGGAACCATCAATGTGACAAGCAGTATAGACCAAGGCAGTACTTTCCGCGTGACACTTCCCATGAAGATGACGGATGAACCGATAGAAAGCGAGAACCGGATAATCCCACACCCGGTGCACCTGCCCCAAAATGTACTTGTCATTGATGATGACACCATGTTGCTGGATGTGATAAAGGAGATGCTGGAGCGTAACGGAATGAACTGTACAACCTGTGCCACCTCCAAAGAGGTCGTAAAGGCAATGCGGGGCAAGGATTATGACTTGCTGCTGTCCGACATCCAAATGCCGGGCACCAACGGCTTCGATCTGCTGACTCTGTTGCGGAACTCAAATATCGGGAACTCCCGTACCATACCTGTTGTGGCCATGACAGCACGCGGTGACAGTGACAAGGAGGCATTTCTCCATGCCGGATTTACAGACTATATCTACAAGCCTTTCTCTTCCTCCGAGTTGCTCAGCCTGCTTTCAACGATAAGAAGAAACCGGCAGGAAGAGACCCATAGCGTCGATTTCAGTCTGATACTCTCTGAAGTCAGCGACAAATCAAAAACGCTTCTTTCCTTTATATCCCAGTCAGAAAAAGACCGGGAGGAACTCGGTACGGCAATGAAAAACGGTGACAGGCAGAAATTGCGTGAAATCACCCACCGGATGCAACCGATGTGGGAATTACTGCAAATGGAAGAAGCCTTGTCGGCTTATCGCGCTTTACTGAAAAACGAGACTATAAACGATAAGATATTGAATGAACATACCCGGCAGATTATGGATTACGCCGCCATACTGATTAAAGTGGCGGAAGCCGAGATAAAAAGAGTGACGAATGAAACGGAAAATACTGATAGTTGAAGACAATGTAGGTCTGTCACAGATGCAGAAAGACTGGCTCTCACAGGCCGGTTATGATGCCGTGACGGCCATGAACGAGACGATAGCACGCTCGTTGATACGCAGAACGCAGTTCGACCTGATATTGTCGGATGTGCGGTTACCTGAAGGGGACGGCATTTCCCTGCTGGAATGGTTGCGCAAGGAAAGGAAGGACATCCCGTTCATCCTGACCACGGAATATGTTTCCGTTTCGGATGTGGTGCGTACCATCAAGCTCGGAGCCAGGGATTACCTGCCCAAACCGGTACACCGGGAGCATCTGCTGGAGTTGGCGGAAGATGTGTTCCGCCCGGTGGCTACGGTGCGCAGGAAAGAGAAGGAGCTGTTTCACCGAACAAGCCCCAGGATTCTGCAAGCGGAAAAGTTTGCCAGGCTGGTTGCTCCGTCCGATATGTCGGTAATGATTCTCGGTGCCAACGGAACCGGCAAAGAATCGATAGCACAAACCATCCATAACAACAGCGAACGCTGGAATATGCCGTTCGTCGCGATAAACTGCGGGGCGTTACCGCGTGAACTGGCCGCCTCGCTCTTCTTCGGGCACGAGAAAGGGTCGTTTACCGGTGCCGACAGCGCCAAGACCGGATATTTCGACATGGCGAAAGGCGGCACGCTGTTTCTGGACGAAATAGGGACGATGTCCTACGAGATACAGTCCTTGCTCCTGCGGGTATTGCAGGAGAATACCTATGCTCCGGTAGGCGGCAGGGAACGGACAGCCGATGTGCGGATAATTGCCGCCACGAACGAGGATATGCAACTGGCCATCCGGGAGGGACGTTTCAGGGAAGACCTCTACCACCGGCTGAACGAGTTCGAGATTCGGCAGCCGTCGTTGGCAGAGTGTCCGGAAGACATCCTGCCGCTGGCCGAATTTTTCCGTGAACGTCATTCCAAAGAACTGAAACGGGAAACGCAAGGCTTTACGGACGATGCCAGGCGCAGGATGCTCGCCTATCACTGGCCGGGCAACGTGCGGGAGTTGCAGAACCGAATCAAACGTGCCGTACTGGTCACGGAAACGCCGATGCTGAATATGGAAGCGTTGGATATGGAAATCCGTCCATGCGTAAATGACGATGCCCCTTCACGTACCGTCCTGCCCCTGAGAGATGAATCGATGGAGAAAGAGAGCATTATCAATGCTCTGAAGGTTTGCAACGGACACCGGGAACAAGCCGCGGCGATGCTGAATATCAATCCGGCAACGCTGTACCGGAAAATGAAGAAATACGGGCTGAAGTGAAATTGATAACTGTAATTAATGGAAATATCGCTGAATATATGTAATTTTGCAATTAAATAGAGAAAAATCGGCTTACTGTCAATAGGGCAGTTGCCGACGATATATAACATAAGACCGCAAGGCGTTTCTAATGGGAATCTGGTAAATTAACATTAACAGGAACTATTGCGTGATTGCTTATGCTATGCCTACGCATAGCGTGCATTCACCTATTCCTGTTAAGGCATTCCAGAGCCTCCATTAGAAGTAGCGTGTTTGCACGCTTCTTTTTTTTGACGGCTTCCGGTTGAGAGTAAAATTAAAAACCGGGGTATATGCCAAAAATCCAAGCAGTAACGGCTATGACACTGGACGGCTTTCTGCCGGATGCCGCCGATATGTCGATGCGATGGGTAATGAACCACAGGAAAGGTTTTGCCCATTGGCGGGAACGCTGTGACGCAAGGATTTTACCCCATTCCATTTTGGACCTGCTTTGCGAAAAAGACGGCAAAGGCAATACCTTTACCTATTTGGCCGAAGTTTCCGATTCCGAATCGTTGGAACTGCTCCGAGGGCTTTCCCTTTACAACCTCGTGGACGAACTGATCGTTTACCTGCTTCCCATTTCCTCCGGCGGGGGAACTTCCATACAAAACATTCTTCCTACTCTGCAATGGCGGTTGCATGAAGCCACTACCTTTTCCAACGGTATCTGCCGGTTGATTTATCGCAACCCTCGCAAGATGTAACTTGCACATTGCGGGAATCCTTGCATTTTGCAAGACCGTTTTTTCATTTCAACTTTCCTCTGATAATTTTTATTTCGCTGTATTTCAGCGGAATGCCTGTGTTATTCCGTGAAATGCAGGGTCATTGGTATGCCATTAGCCCTATATCATAGTATAACCTGTTGCGCGACAAGGTGTAATCAGTCATTATTTACACTCAAAAGACAGATCATATTATGATACAGATAGACCGTGAGACGTTCCAGATGATGCTTCACCAAATCATGGAACGGTTCGACAAGATTGAAGACAAGCTGAGCCGCATGAACCGGCAGACCTCTGCCCTTGACGGCGACAAGCTGCTGGATAACCAGGACATGTGCGAGTTGCTCGGTATCACGAAACGTACCCTTGCACGGTACCGCCAGAAAAAACTCGTGACTTACTACATGATAGACGGGCGTACCTATTACAAATCATCCGAGGTCAAGGAATTTCTGAACCGGAAAGGCAGGCTCTCCCTCGCGGAAATGGAGCGAAACAGAATCAATGTTTAACAAATTAAAATGAAGAATTGCAATGGAAATTATCAGTATGGACATCCGGACTTTCGACGCGCTCATGACGCGTGTGAAAACCATCGAGGAAAAGGCCGACATACTATGTAAACGGCAGGAAGACCTCGGCTTGAAAAAATGGCTGGACAACCAGGAGGTATGCGACATTCTTGGCATATCGAAGCGTACCCTACAGGAGTACCGGGCCAAAGGATTACTGCCTTTCGGCAGGATCAAGAACAAGCTGTTCTACAAGCCTGAAGACGTGGAGAAAGTATTACAGTCGTATTATCATGCTAATTCAAAGAAACTATGAACCATTATTTCATTGACAAGCAAGACCCGCGTGTAGCCGACCTTCTCCGCCGTCTGGAGAATACCGGCAGGGCACTGAAGAAAATGGAACCGAACTGTCAACGCTCGTTCAACGGCGAACGTTTCATGAATGATGTGGAACTGGCAAAACTCCTGCGTATCAGCCGCCGCACCTTGCAGGAATACCGGTCATTGCGCATCCTGCCTTACTACCTGATACAAGGCAAGGTGCTGTACAAGGAATCGGAAATTCAGCAACTGCTGGAAGAGGCGCATAGAAAGTGCCTTGACGAACAACAGAAATGGTTATGATCTGAGCAAGCGGTTCCAACGGAACAGTACGAGAGGAACAGCCCGATAATACGGATTGTTCCTCTCATTTTTATTGCCGCTTGTTTACACAGTCTTTCTTTTCCGCTTGGGCTTGGCGATAACTTCTTCTTCGTAGAGGTTTACCGGCCGTTTTGCCGACATTTCACGTAATGCTTTCGTGTCCTCGTCCACTTTCCGGCTTTTCACCTCAGCATATATCTGGGTAGTCGTGATGCTGGTATGTCCCATCATGCGGCTCACGGTTTCTATCGGAATACCCAACGAGAGCGTGATATGCGTTCCGAAATTATGCCTCGCCTTGTGGAAAGTCATGTAGAATCCGTATTGTTTTCCGACCTCTTTCGTGAGTTTAATCAAATATCCGCGACAATACACGTTGAAAATCTTGTCGCTCCGACGTTCCGGCTTGTACTTCTCTATAATCCGCAAGGGAATATCCAACAATCGGATATAAGAGGCGACATCCGTTTTTTTTCGCCGGATACGAATCCACTGACTTCCGTCCTCCTTCTGTATGATATCCTTTTCCGACAAGCGTTTCAGGTCGGCATAAGCCAGACCCGTGAACGTCGAAAAAATGAACCAGTCACGGACACGTTGCAGGTTGGGTTTATCGAGTTGTGTCGCCATCAGTTTCGTCAGGTCCTCGTATTTCAGATGGCGGCTTTTGCGCTTCGGAAGTGCCGGATGCAGTTCATCGTAAGGGTCGCGGCGTAATGTTCCCTGGCTCACCGCTCGTTTGGTCATCTTTTTCAAGCGGTACAAGTGTTCATGCACGGTTTTCTGCTGCATACCGCAATTGCTTCGCAGGTACAACTCGAAATCATCATAAAAATCCTGGTCGAGACTTTTCAGGGTGACATCTTCCGTTTTCTTTTTATCCCGTATAAACTCATGCAAGTGTCTGTAGGAACGGGTATAGCTTTCGTAACTCCCTTCCTCCCGGTCCACGCCGATTCTTTTCTTGAACTCCTCGTTATGTTCCGTAAACAGTGCCAGTAAGGTCAGTTTTTTCTCACCGATACCCAGCATGGCATTCTTGATCAATTCCGCTGTAACGAAACCCAGACTGTTTTTGATACGCTTGTAATGTCCACGGATCTGTTTGTCCAGGTCGACTATGGCGCGGTTCACGGTAATGGCATTTTCGCTTCTGCCGTCGGCACGTCCTGTTTCCGGATTCCACAGGGCGGGATTTACGGCTACCTTGATGCCTATTTGTTCCCATTTGGCATCGACACTTACCTTGCACAACAGCTGGCATGTTCCATCTTTGCGTACCTTTGTGCGGTTGATATAGAACAGGATGGCAAACGTGCTGCGGTGCTTTATCTCTTTATTCCGAATGTTGTTATTTACGTTCATGGCTGATAAGTTTAATATTAGACATACAGGTTAAATGGCAACCGAGAACCGCTCGGCAATCTTGGCATCGAGCATACGGGTGTCGTTCTCTACTTTATCATCGGTCACATGGGCATAAATCTGGGTGGTGCTTATCCGTTCATGCCCCAATATCTTGCTCACGGTTTCAAGCGGGACTCCGTTCGACAGAAGTACGGTCGTCGCGCTGGTATGGCGGGCCTGATGGAATACGAGTCGTTGCTTGATACCGCACAGGTCTGCGATGGTTTTCAGCGCGTTATTCAATTCGCTGTTGCTGTACATCGGCAGCAGTTTTCCTTCCGGTGCGGCATCCCTGTACTTTTCAAGGATATAGAGCGGAATATCCAGTAAGGGGACCTCATAGCTGATTTTTGTTTTCTTGCGGGAGGTCTTAATCCACAATGTGCCGTCCTCGACAGCCACGAGGTCTTCATCCGACAAGCGGCACATATCCCCGTATGGAATGCCGGTAAAGCAGGAAAAGAGAAACAGATCACGGATATGGTAGAGTTTCCTGTTATGGAGCGGTGTCGACATGATGCGTTCCAGTTCATGCTCCGTGAGATACTTTATTTCCCTTGCCGGTCGTTCCGCCTCATAGCCTGCAAACGGATTGGACGTCAGGATACCTGCCGACTTCGCTTTCCGGATAACCGTCATCAGCTGTGTGGTCAGCAGCAGAATAGTTCCCGCACTCAGTTGGCAGTCCGTCCGCAGGTATAGATCATATTTGTCTATGAAAGACCTGTCCAATGCCGTGAAGGGAATGTCCGAAAGGTTGTATTCCTTGTTGAGAAACTGCATGAGTTGGCCACAAGCATACTTGTAGGATGTGGCCGTGCTTTCCTCACGATTGATTCCGACTTTTTTCTCGAATTTCTTTATGAAACTGAGGAAGAACGCCACCAAAGTTTCCTGCCCGTAAGCCATGCCCAAAAGGATACATTTCACCTCCTCGGCTGATACTTTCTCCCGAAGGGCAAACAAGTCCTGATAGATGGAGAGTGCCGAAGCGCGTATCTCGTCCAACTGCCGGTTGATTTCCCTTGACCTTGCGCTCTTCCCCGTGGCACGACCGGAAAGCCATGCCGATTCCGGAGCCGTCATCTTCATGCTGAAGGCCGCCTCGGAATACTTGCCTACATTCAACCTGCCCATAATCGGGCACTCTCCCTGCTCGTCCGCTTCGCTCTTTTTCAGGTAGAACGAAACCCTTACATCTTCTTGATTCATAGCTCTATACTTTTAATTGCAAAATTAACCGGTATAGAGTTACCTGTCAGCATGAAAAATATGGCAGAACATAGAAACAGCCCCTTGAAACAGAAAACAATAGGCATATTTTACCGATATACGGAAAATTCTGCGTATCTTTATTCTCTCAAACAAGGGTTCTTTGAGATGGCAGAGGCGAAATCAGAGTAGTTTCACGTTTCATTTTCGATGTCGTTCGACACTAAAAAAGGCAACGGATAGGTAGCAAAATTACCTCACAACTCCTCAATATCCCGCTTTTTTGGAAAAAGGAAGAATACAGTCATTCAACACCCAATTCCTTTAGTCTCCAACCACTTACTTTATTCCGCCAAAATCTGCCTGAATCTCACGAATTCTTTTTATATTTGAAACAATCCTCAATAGGATAGTGCATAATTCATGTATGAATTTATGGAAAATGCGTTAATTATTCCGCCGGGTGTTTATCTGCGGCTCCAAAAACTTAGAGCATATAGGAATTGACAAAAATCAATGATCCACTCAAATAGTTAATGTCGTTATGCGAAACAATAGAAAACAAAAAAGACTTTCAGGAACAAAGCTATTTTAGCACAATGTCAAAGAAGTGGAAAGTCCACTCAAGACAATGAATTAGATTTGTGAAGTTTTTAGGACAAGTTAATTTTTGAGTTTTTATTCATATGATGATAAAAATTATGAAATTATATATAGTTTTTTTCGTGATATACTTCTATTCATGCAACCATTATCCCTCAAACGTACAAACTGCTTTGCATTATGCTGGAGATAATCGCAGAGAATTAGAAAAAGTATTAGAATATTATCGCGAGAGTTCTTCAGATAATTCAAAATTTAGGGCAGCATGTTTCTTAATTTCCAATATGCCTTATCATTGGTCATATCCTGCAGGGCCTTACTACGAATATTGCGAACAGATGGATTCTCTATTTCGAAACAGTGAGAAAGGTGATACTTTAGTTCCATTACAAGCCACTAAAATATCTGGTAATTTTAGGCCCCTTTTAATTCCTGTATTCGATATTCAGACGATTACCGCAGACTATTTAATATGGAATATTGATTATTCGTTTGATGTGTGGAAAAATTCCCGATATTTGCAACATCTTGATTTCGACGATTTTTGTGAATACGTTCTTCCCTACAAATGTTTCGAAGGACAACCTATGACTCGCTGGAAAGAAACATGGAGTCATATTCTTCGGGGAGAACTAGATCAAATCTCTCAAATAGATGAATTGCGTTATAATGTTCGTCGTGCTGTTGAAGCTACTACTTATGTTTATAAAAATTCAGACAGTCTGCGGATGGAAGTTCGACAGATAGCAGGAATGGATCATATTGACCTTTTTGACATAAAAACATTGGCCATACAACCTTATGGGACTTGTCTTGAACGCTCCCGTTTAGGGGTAATGGATTGTCGGAGTAAAGGGCTTCCCGTTTCATTCGATTTTACACCTAATTGGGGCGATAGAAATGGTCCACATTATTGGAATCATGTATATGTAAGCCGTCGGAGAAGCCCTGATTTCGAACCGTTCAAAATCTATCCAGGGGCATATCATTATCCGGATACACCAATGGCAAAAGTTTATCGTCAAACATATGCTCCCCATCCTGTATTGATGGAAGTGGTTAAACAGGGCGAAGAGATTCCACCGTCCTTATCCCAACTTTTTATGCACGATGTTACCTGCGAATATGGGCGGACTGCCGATATATCAATTCCATTGCTATCTGATGTTGACAGAAATAGCAAATATGCTTATCTGGCTGTTTTCGATAACTCGGATTGGGTACCTGTGGATGTTTGTAAAATTAAACAAAAACGAGCTACATTTTACAATGTTGGAGTTGATATTCTATATCTTATTGTAACTTATCAATATGGGAAAATTATTCCTATTTCTGACCCATTTATCGTCGATGTTTGTAAACGAGTAAAATATGTCAGATCGAATACAACCAAAGTACAAGATATCCGTATGTATCGAAAATTTCCTGCTTTTTACCATATATACAATGTTCGACGGAATTTATGTGGTGGTGTAATTGAAGCAGCAGACGACTCGCTCTTTACCAATCCCGTAATCATGGCTGAATTTCCGATGGATAATTTTTTGGCAAATGAGGTAATAGTTACCGATACTGTGCCGTATCGATATTGGCGACTTCGGGCGACAACGAAAAAATCTTCGGATTTTGCAGAACTTTATTTTTATACTAGACATAATTTGACACGAATCTCTGGCGAGTTGTTATATTCCATAAGTCCGCTCCGGAATAAAAAATATGATACGCCTCAACACATTTGTGATAATGATCCATTGACGTATTTTGCTGTTGAAAATACCGATATGCCAAGATGGGTAGGATTTGATTTCCATGAACCTATAGCTATAAGTAAAATCGCATGTATTCGTAGAGGTGATGGTAATGATATATGTCCAGGTGACGATTACGAATTATATTATTGGAATAATAGACAGTGGGTTTTGCATGAGAGAAAAACTGCAGATCATATTTATATCGATTTTAAGAATCTACCGGCAGACCGGCTATATTTTATAAAAGGCATTTCGCGCGGTGCACAAAATCGTACTTTCATTTATGAAAACAATGAAGTGAGATGGTATTAAAATTGTCCTAATTGATTAATTGATTTTTTAGGATATTGTGCTTTGTTATTTTCAGACAAAATTTGCTTGGCCTTGTTAATAATATTATAAATAATAGTGGATGGTATTTTGATATCTTTGATAATAATCTCTTTTGCAATATCTCTCGCTTTATTATAATCTCCTTTTTTTATATATAAATCCATTAAATAGGATAAAGGCAAAAATCTATTTGGGATCATATTATGTGCTATTAGATAGTGGTATTCTGAAGTGTCCCATTGGTTTAAATGGAAGTTATTATTACCCATGATGATTTGTACATCATAGTCATTGAGATAATCTTTGCACCTATTCATTATCAAGTTGCTTTCCTCATAGTTTTCTAATTGATTAAGAACTGCTCCGAAATTATATAAAAACAGAGGATTTCCGTTCCATTCTTTATATAAATGATAATATTTCTGGAGCGTTTCTTTTTTATTCAAGAGAGGATGTAATGCCAATTTCCCCCAATTATATTCGTATCGAATATCTTTAATCAGTATAATCATAATAACCATTATTATGAGCAAAAAGAGGTTTTTAACAATAGGATGGATAATACAGTTGACCTTATATTGTGAAGAAAAACATGCAAGACTATATGAGGTTAATACTCCAATAAATGGATAGCGTAATGGGTATGAAAAGCAAGAAAATATAGCAATTGATAATAAGCATAATGAGGGTATTAACGGTTTATGAGTTGACATTAATAGATTTGCAAATACTATAATAATTAACAATAATCCGATAATTCCATATTCTATTGCAAGCATTAAATATTCATTGAATGGGTGATTGACGTTATCTGCTAGCCGAGCGTATTTACTGTCGGGAGCTGTTGAAAAATAGTTAGCTTGATGAAGCATATAATTAGAAGAGAAGCCACTAGGGTTATAGCCAAGAATCGGTTTTTTTACTAACATTTCAATGGAATTCCGCCAAATTGCTATTCGGCCTTGTGCTGAATCTTTCTTTAAAAAGACTAATCCTATCATTATAATTAGAACAAATAATAGTGCAGTAATTGAAACAGTTTTGATGTGCTTTTGTATTATATTTTTATACCGTTTTATTATATATACTATGAAAATGACGATGAATGTAAATATACCTGCTCGTGATTCTGATATGACAAGAGCAGTTCCCAATATGAATAAACAAGCAAAACCGATGTATTTCATAGTTCTTGACTTGTTTAGTAATGGAAAACAAAATGGAATGCTAGAAGCAATGCAGGCTGCAAAACCTGCCGGATTGTCAAAACTACCGGAGATTTTGAAACTAGTATTACAATAAAAAATATCTACCCATTGTCCGATTCCGTATATTGCTTGTATTAGGCAAATACAAACGATGAGGATATTAATATATTCTGTTTGGTCATTTTTGATAATATTAAATAAAAGATATAACAAAGTAAAAGATATTAAGGATAGGATGCTTATTTGAGGTATTTCGGAGAGGCTCATTCGCAATAAAAGATAGCTTAAGAATATAATTACAGCTAAATTATTACAATCCAAAGATATTTTCATTTTTTTGTATGTAGCCGAAGTGTAGCATATTAATACTAATATGATGGTCCCAAAGATAAAGCCATACCATTTTGGCAAAATGTAAGTTTCGACAAAATTAAAATGCGAAATGAACATGGTGAATAAAAGCAAAAGAGCAATAGCAGAATGAACTGCTATTGCTCGCTGTCGTGAATTTTTCGTATACCTTAACATCGCAAACTATAATGTCAATTTATCAATTCCGATAAATATTTATCTGCAGATTCTATATCACCTCGAAAAACTATTTTGCCAGCAGGATCAAAAATTATTATTGTTGGAAAACTATTTACTCCTATTTCTTTCAATATGGGATCTTTTATACTTATGGCGAGAATTGGCAAAGAAATGTTATGCTTTTCTAGAATATTTAAACCGCTTAATATCGTTTCTTGTTTGGAAGAGATTTTACAAAATACCGAATAAACCTTAATATGAGAATTTCCCTTGTACAGATCGTACACTTTTTGCACATTAGGAAATTCTTTGATACATACATTGCATGTTGAACTCCAAAAGTCTAGTACGACATATTGTTTTTTTAAATCAGTAACAGAAACATTATTCCCTTCTATATTTTCAAATATAAGAGGCTGCTTTATTATTTCCTCTGTTTTGCCAGAAAATGTGTCAAAATTTAATTTATGTATCCATTTATTGTAATATGAGGCGAAGAATATGCATGTAAAAATACTTATGATGACAACAACGATTCTTCTTTTTTGACAATTTTTATACAATAAATATCCAGTTGCCATGCCTAAAATGTGCATGGTAATTTCTGGCAGACTTATAAGAGTTTCTTTCCAAAACAAGATGCGGATAGGTAGGTTTATTATTCCCCATCCTGAAAAGACTAAAATTAAAATGAGTTTGGACGAAACTTTCTGAATCCTCGTTAAACACCAAAATGTATACGTAACATATAAAATAAATGCAATAATACCTGCAGATTGAAAAGAAATCCATCCTCGAATAGGGGATACTAATAATTCTATTAGTATCCCCCCAAAGAAAATACATGGAATGGATATAGAAACTTTTTTCATTTTAAAGAATATTATTATGGCAAATGTCTACCATTGCATTCCCAAAATGTTAAAAAGCCACACCCCGTTTGAAGAACACGACAGTTGGCTTCTTCACAGTCTGCATACCAAATAGATGTTAAATTGCAGTTGCAGTCTAAACGAGATTCACTTTTTGTTTTTAACCTCAAAATATTTTTCCCGCTATTATTTAAAATATCTCCATTTTTATTTTCAATTTGATATATTGTAAACGCAAAATTGAATATTAGTTTATCGGTCCAGTCAAGTTCTTCTCTGGCATAAGAGACCCATTTATACTGAAATACATCAACGAAATCGCATAACGATTCATCATTACTTGCGTTTTTTTCAAAAATCTCTTTATTCTGTTCTATAAAATCGAGCAATAATTTTATGTGTATTTTCTCTTTTTGACTCCAATCCATTGCTAAAACATCCCTAACTTTGCTAGCCCATATTTCTTGTTTTTGTTCGGGTGTAGAAGCTAGATAAGCTGCTCTGGCATAAGAAATATCAATATTTAACCATTCAGAACGCGTCATTGTTCTAATCTCGGTTAAATTCGTTTTTGCCCATTGATCAATCTTTGGGTCACAACTATAATAATCTTCATTTTTTTGGCAAGAAGAAGTTATGGTACAATACACAGTAATAGTAAATAGTAATAATCTTTTCATACAATTAAATTTAAAGTTAAACAATGTGTTATTTCCTTATTTCTCCACTAATTCGAATAAGTTCAACATCGTTTTGGGCATTGCTTTTAATGAATATTACTTTATTGAAACTATTTATTTGTAATTTCGTGTTAATATTTACAATCAGTTCGGCATTCTCTCCAGGTAGGATTGGGGCTTTAGGATAGTTGACAGACATACAACTGCAGGCCACATCAACTTTTAAAATTACTAAAGGAACGGTTCCTAAATTTTCTATTTTAAATTTTATTGGTATGATTGGTGTTTTATTCTTCTGGACTTTGCCAAAATTATGTCTGTTTCTATCTATTTTTAAGTAAGCACCATTATTATTCTCAATGGCTACAGTATGATTATTTTTTGTAGTACGTTGATTATTTTTTTTACTATCTCCGCATGCTTGGAGTAACAATATAATATATAATATAATACAAATATATTTCATCTTTCCCTGTTCTTAATAGCAAAGATAATTAATTTAATAGAATAATCTATTAAATATGATATATTTTTTATTATATTCCGCATTATTTTTGCATATTTCTTTCTGATTGCTTTGTATTTAGTAAAGCGGCAGCGTATTTAAGCGGCAGATATTTTTGTATTGCTAATATCTCAATTGTTGATTTTGTTAATAAGTAGTTGTGTAACAGTAATTGCATCTATTTTAACATTTATTTTTGGTTCTAAATCTGTCGAATGATTTGGCATAGTTGTGTAAAATCAAGAACTGATTACAACATTACGAGAAAGCGTTTTGATCTGTTTCCGATAACGTCTGAATATAGGATGTTGCGGGCGATAATCGGATTGATTCCGCAGCATAGGTACTTCCAATATAATGTAGTTCCGCGAATTAATGGAACTAATCACAGCCAGACAAAACGCGGAGGATCAATAGAGCCGTTCGATCTATTGGATTTCGACGCTTACGACGAGTTTTTACAAACGTTTGCGAAAACGGGCGTGCCCAAACCGCCGAGGATTCGGAAACGACATCGGAAGCGAATACTATGAACTCAATTCATAAAGGCTGAACGACGGGAAACTGATCGGCCGAAACAGCTGTCACAGATAGTGCAAATGCAACAGAAAAACATCCGCAGGGAAAATGTGGGGAAAACCCGGAGTCATCAACTTCTTATAATCAATAAATTAGACGATTTTACGATTCCCTGAGCCGGGATCTAATTGATTTTTCTTTATTTAGCTACGTGATGGAAGATATAGATAAAATAAAACACCCATTTTACATTTTCGGGTGTAAAATGGGGTGTTTATAGTATAAAAGATTGATTTTCAATCTTTATTGCGGTGCGTAGGGGACTCGAACCCCTGACCCCGTGCGTGACAGGCACGTATTCTAACCAGCTGAACTAACGCACCATTCCGGTTATTGCGAGTGCAAAGGTATTACATTTTTTTTAGTCTGCAACTTTTTTTTTGATTTTTTGTGCGGCGCGCCGGCGGTATTCGCACCAATCTGCTTAATTCTTAAGGACAAAAGCATTGAAATTTTTTTTGTCGCCTTCACGCTGTCTCGCCCTGTGAAGGGTGTTGACCGCCGTTTTGCGGCCGAAGCGTCTGAACGGCGGCGTGCCGGAGGGGCAAACCGGCGGCGGGGTGGGAATTTACCGACGCACGCTCGGCGAAAAAGGCTTTCTGTTTTATATTTCGGCTGTTTTGTCATATTTTGGCCGCGGCAGGCATGTTGCCTGTTGTTAAATATAAAATAGTATGATTATAGGTTATTTAAGAGTGAGCACTTGCAAGCAGCACCTCGCCAACCAGCAGGATGAAATCCGCCGTTTTGCCGAAAGCCGGGATCTCAAGGTGGACGTCTGGGTCAACGAAATCGTCAGTGGGAAAAAGCGCGAGCAGGAGAGGCGTCTGGGCAATCTGTTGCGGCGCATGAAGCGGGGCGACACGCTGATCGTCACCGAGATGTCGCGCTTGAGCCGGTCGATGACCGATCTGATGGCCATCATGGGAAAGTGCCTGCGGAAGGGGATCAAGCTCTACACCACCAAGGAAAAGTACTCCTTCGACGACTCGATCAACAGCAAGGTGCTGTGTTTTGCGTTCGGACTGGTTGCCGAAATCGAGCGCAACCTGATCTCCATGCGCACGCGCGAGGCGCTGGCGCTGCGCAAGGCCGAAGGCATGGTGCTGGGGCGTCGTGCGGGAAGTTATACGAAAATGAATATTCTGATTCAGAACCGGTTCGCCGTCATCGAAATGCTTGGCAAGGGACAATCCATCGGGGAGATTTGCCGGCGTTACGACCTGTCGCGGGATACGTTTGCCAAGTTCAGGATGAAATACCCGTCCGTGCAGAAGGCATTGGCGAAAAAAGAGCGGCAACGGATGTTGAGAACCGCCGGAAGCGGTGCCCGAAGGCCTGTGGACGGACCTGGACGGGGCGAATAGGCGTGTTCGGCCGGGAATCGGTTTATATGTTCTTCAATTTTTCGATGCAAAGTTCCCCTTTTAGCTCCCTCCGGAAAAGGCCG